>Ga0214917_10000099_pt1 | contig 95645 bp, 132 predicted proteins | sample LL_1208_BB_MetaG_FD_177983 | JGI IMG/M metagenome (GOLD analysis project Ga0214917, IMG submission 177983) | Freshwater microbial communities from Lake Lanier, Atlanta, Georgia, United States - LL_1208_BB | ecosystem: Environmental > Aquatic > Freshwater > Lake | place: USA: Georgia... | reverse complement strand
AGATCCATTCAAACATATATGTCATGTCCTGCAGCATCAGCTAGACTTAAAAATATGTGGGTATTTAAAGCTCCTTTCACTATGGAATATGGCTATGACTTTTCAGATCCTGAGAATCCTCAAGTATGGAATATTACTGAAGGTTATTTTGCTGCAAAGGTAAATAGAAAATCAGTAATTAAGGATGCTGCAATCATTAGCTTCTCTATTAAGCATATGTTATTTTCAGAAGAGTCGATTACTCCATTATTTGGTCCACCTGTAATGTTTAGACCACAGTATATGAACTATGGGACCTCAGTTCCTGGAGCATTCGACATATCGAAATGGTTTAGACCACATGTATTTGAAGTTCAAATGTGGGAACAGGTTGGAACCTTTAAAATTGAAGAAGGTGAACCTCTATTTACAGTAGAATTTATTACTGATAGACCAATTAAGCTAAAAAGATTTGCTATGTCTAAAGCTTTAATTGAGTATGCAGATAGCTGTGTTGATTCTCATAGATACTTTGGAAGATGGCTAGGATTGCAAAAGAAGTACGATATATTTACAAAGTCTAAAATGGATAAGCTTGTTCTTAAAGAAATCAAAAATAATCTAGTCGACTAAAATAATACTATATAAAGAAAAATTCCCAATCAGAGGCGGATCCGATTGGGATTTTCTAGTATATTGCTATACATTATATAGGGAGACACGGGAATGTCTCAACCTACACACTCATATTGTATTATACTTCGTTTTCTAAGTCAACAGTTTCTTCAACTATTTTTCGGGCGGGAGGAAGTTGGGTTATATACCCATACGGATTGGTCTTAGTATCAGGATGATTACCAAGATATTGCAGATACTCTGGTAGATTAGTAATTTCAGCTAGTAAGACCATAAGGTCATAACATCTTTGGTGAGCTTTCTGGCTAATTGTCATACATGAGTAATTGTCGTCTACATTAGGACATACCTTAAGTATCTCCTTTAGACGAAATACTACCATATGGGCAAATTCCATCTGATCTTGTGTATATGCCATTATTCTTCCCCCACCTGTACATCTCTAGGTGTATATGAAGGTTCTGGGCCTAATAGATACCCTTGATCATGATATCCCACCATTTTTGCTGTCTCTTCGCTTCCCGCCACTTTGTTGGCAATTAGCGAGAGTAGATCATAGATTCTGTGAAGCATGATATATGTAACCATAGGCAGATTCTCTTCAATTGAACCTGCTTCTTTAATTACTGCTCCATCAGGTAATTGTTCTTCATTCATTTATAGCTCCATCTGTAAGGGGATAAATTTGTGGAGTTCTCCACTCATTGTTTAAATTTGAATTATGTGATTCGAATATGGGTTCTTCTAGTCCCGCCGCACTGAAATTTTCACTTTTTTCGGCACTTGCACTATATGTCTCTATTTGAATTCCTTGACCACATGCACATGAACCACCGCAGCATCCGTCGCTCATCAGTTGTATTCCTTTCTCTTCCAGAATTTATTTTTATACCAACCAATAATTGTTTTTACTGATTCATTTCTTGCCAGCTTTGCTTCTTTTAATAAATTTTCATTTCTTTCTAAAACCCAAGATTCTGTTTTTATAGGAATGATTTGAGCTATCGGTGTGCCAGCCTTTATGATGCCTTCAAAACCTTCCTGGAGGAGGAATGGCAATTTTCCACCGTTCATTGCATAGTTAGCATCAACTACTCCTGAAAGTGTCCTAAAAGGCAGATCATCCCTGTTTAAAGGGTGGGTGATCAAAAGGCTATAGCCGTCTTCTACTTTTAATATTTGTTTTGTTCCCCAAGAAAAATGATTGTCATGATATCCCTTTGGTATTGGCAAAGTGGGAATCATATTCTTATCTCGTTCAATTACAAAATCTGTTTCTTTATATATTTCATCTACATCAAACCAGCTCCAACTTATTTTTGGACCCATTGGTGTTTGTTCTACTAAAAAGTCTACGGGCGCAGGCATGCAATATCCAGTTAAAAAAGCATCCATGAATGGAGCACAGCTTTTTACTGTTATTGTGTTGTAAGGTACAATGCTTAATTTTCCGCCATGGAATTTATCAATTTTCTTAAACCATTCTGGCATAACATTCTTCATGTATGTTATGGGTTCGAACACAGGATGGTATACGTCGTATTGTAGCTTTTTAGGCTTCATTTAAATTCTTTTCTACTAGGGCTACTATTTTATCATACATAGCATTACCAAGATATTGTTTATAATTACATGATATACAGTATAAAAATATTTCTTCGTTGATAGACATATTACATAGAAGAAGGCCCTGATCCATAGGACAAATAAGTCTAGGAACAAGGCCTTCCTCTGATAGGGCTATGTATTTAGATACGTATTGTATCTTTTGCACAAGCCCTCCTTAATTTTTTGGAAACTCAGCTATGAGGTTCCTGGCCTTACCGATTGAGTTAGGCCAAGACGACCAATCTGTGCCGCCTTTGGTCATGTAGTACGTTATCTCTGCGTTAGTTACTGGATCAAATAATTCCTTATTTGAAACTAATTCGAATTTTTCTTGCCGATCTACACCGAGTGTTCCCAGCATATTGATCTGAAAAATTCCGTAAGATTTGTCTCCAGTTCGTCTGTTATCGTTTAGAGCCATAGGTCTCCCATTTGATTCTACCGTTGCAACAGCCCAAGCTGTTTTTAAAGCCTTTCCCTCAAAACCTACTGCCCATAGTAAATCTTTTAAATCTTTAGGCGTAAGCATTTCTGAGTGCTTATAAGTATCATTACTGAACTTATTCAGTATTTCTCTCTTTAGTTGTCTTTCGGTTTTGGTTACTTCCGTAACCGCTGGTAAAGCTTGAGATATTGTTGGACCAGGCTGGACAGTAAATAGAAATAATGTTATCATTGCTATAAATGACCAGTTATGAGCAACATCGCTCAAACTTTGTTTGATTCTCTCCATTGGCATTTCCTCCTCTAGAGATAACGAACTACTATAATAACATTGTTTGGCAATAGCTGTCAAGCCAGTTGACTAAGAAAATAAATGAAAATATCCTATTATACAATTAAAGCAGGGCTCAATCCAGCAGTTGGTTTTGGCTACGCTGGGAAAAATATAGTTAGATCTTTAAATAATTTAGGATATGAAGTTTCATTTGCAAATCCAAAATCTGATATTCAATTAAACTTTACACAACCTCATCATTTTAAGCTACACAGAAATCAATATCAAATTGGATATACTCCATGGGAGTCCACGTCTATGAGGCAGGACTGGGTAGAAAAATTTAATTTTTGTGATGAAGTATGGGCAACCTCAGATTGGGTTGCAGAAGTCTTTAGAAATAACGGTGTAACTAAACCAATATATGTTTATCCACACGGAGTAGAGGATATTTGGAAACCTAAAAAAAGAATTTTAAAACAAGGAGAACCGTTTAAGTTTTTACATGTAGGCGAACCATCTCCAAGAAAAGACGGACAATTAGTAGTAGATACTTTCATTAAATTGTTTGGTAATAACCCAGATTATCATTTAACTATAAAAGCACATAGCTTTAGCACAATTAGAGTATATGATAGAAATAATGAATTTGTAAATCCAGATAAAGCATATAATAATATTACTGTTATTACAGAAGAATATTCAGAACAGGATTTAGTTTCTTTATTCCACCGCCATCATGCTTTAGTTTATCCTTCATGGGGAGAAGGATTTGGATTTATTCCAATACAAGGATTAGCAACAGGAATGCCAGTAATTTCAACATATGATTGGTCACATTATAAAAAGTTTATAGGGCCACTTAAATTAAAGTCTAAACTAACAAGTGATACTTTACCTAAAGCTGTAGGAGATCCACATGTTGGACAAATGTTTAAGCCAGATAATCAACATTTAGAAGATTTAATGTATGATGTAGTTATAAATAGTAAGCCTTATTTTGGTTATTATTATGCACAAGCAGAGCAAATACATAAGGAGTATAACTGGGATCAGTTGACTAAGAATGCATTTGAAAGACTTTCAAAAAAGTTTTTATAACCTCTTCTCTTTTAAATAATTCTTTGATAGAATAGAGCACTTACTTATTTTTTATTATTAACCGTAAGGCGGACGAAAGGTATTACTCAAAATGTCAAGGATTATTCAAAATCCATATGAAAACTTTATTGCTTTATCTCGTTATGCACGTTGGATGCCAGAAGAAAATAGACGTGAAACATGGGGAGAAACAGTAGATAGATACTTTGCTTTTATGCTAGATCATCTATTTAAAAACTATAGCTATGAGCCAGAAGCAAAACTTGTAGAAGACTTAAAAAAAGCAGTATATGATAGAAATGTAATGCCGTCAATGCGAGCAGTAATGACTGCAGGTGCTGCTCTTGATAGAGACCATGTTGCAGGATATAACTGCTCATTCGTTCCAGTAGATTCACCTCGTTCATTTGATGAAACAATGTATATTTTGATGTGTGGAACAGGTGTTGGATTCTCTGTTGAATATAAGTATGTTAATAAACTTCCTACCGTCCCAGAATCATTTGAAAAGTCTACAACAGTAATTGTAGTTGAAGATTCAAAGAACGGTTGGGCAAAGGCTTATCGTGAACTCCTTGCTATGCTATGGGCTGGTCAGATTCCTTCAATTGATGTTTCAAAGCTTCGTCCAGCAGGTGCACGTCTTAAGACTATGGGTGGTCGTTCATCTGGACCACAGCCGTTAGTTAATCTTTTTGATTTTACAATTGCAAAGTTCAAAGGTGCTGCAGGTCGTCAGTTGAAGCCTATTGAGGCTCACGATATAATGTGTAAGATTGGTGAAGTTGTAGTTGTTGGCGGAGTTCGCAGATCTGCAATGATTTCTCTTTCTAATATTAACGATATTGAGATGGCAGCAGCAAAATCAGGTAACTGGTGGGAAAGCAATTCTCAACGAGCACTATCAAATAATTCAGTAGCATATTCTCGTAAGCCAGAAATGGAACAGTTTATTGCGGAATGGAAAAACCTGTATGACTCAAAATCAGGTGAGCGTGGCATATACAATGTTGCCGCTGCTCAAAAGCAAGCAGCAAGATGGGGACGTAGAGATCCAGAAATCCACTATGGAACTAACCCATGCTCAGAAATTATCCTTAGACCTTATCAATTTTGTAATTTATCCGAAGTTGTAATTCGTGAAAACGATACCCCTAAGACGGTGGCAGAAAAAGTAAGACTAGCCACTATTCTTGGAACATGGCAATCAACTCTTACGGATTTCAAATATCTTCGCAAAATCTGGAAAGACAATACAGAAGAAGAGCGTCTATTGGGAGTATCTTTAACTGGACAATTTGGTAATAAGTTTTTCTCAGGTAAAGAAGACTTGAAAAAGCTTGGAGAAACTCTAGACGGTCTACGTGAATATGCTAGGACTACAAATAAAGAAGAGGCTGTAAAGATTGGTATTCAAGAATCCACCGCAATTACATGTGTTAAGCCTTCAGGAACAGTATCACAACTTGTAGGTGTATCTTCAGGAATGCATCCTTGGCATTCACAGTATTATATTCGCACAGTTCGTGGAGACAAGAAAGATCCATTATCAACATTTCTTAAAGAGGTTGGAATTCCAGTAGAAGATGATTTTATGAAACCAACCGATACATATGTATTCTCATTCCCAGTAAAAGCACCAGAAGGTGCTGTACTCAGAAATGACTTGACTGCAATCGATCATTTAAATACATGGCTTGTTTATCAACGAGCATGGTGTGAGCACAAACCTTCAATTACTGTATCTGTTCGTGATGACGAATGGATGGCGGTAGGCGCATGGGTATGGGAGCATTTTGATGAGGTGTCTGGAATTTCATTCCTACCATATTCAGACCACTCATATAAGCAAGCCCCTTATCAAGAAGTTACCGAAACAGAGTATCTAGAGCTTCTTGCTAAAATGCCATCAAGTATTCGTTGGGAAGATTTATCTTTTTATGAAACGGAAGATGGAACTAGTGGAACTCAGACGCTAGCCTGCACTTCAGACGGAAATTGTGAGATTGTAGACATTTCCGCATAATAGGTATATAATAGATATTGGGTTAACACCCAAAATTCCTGGGCACAATGCCCAGAAATAAGGAGGATCTAAATTGGCAACAAAACAAGATCTTAATAATGATGGAAAGGTAACAATGCAAGAGAAAATTCTAGCAGCGTTGGCAAGCTATGGTCGTCACTTTCTAGGTGCGGCTATTGCTCTTTACATGACTGGAAACACTGACCCAGGAGATTTGATTAAAGGTGGAATTGCAGCATGTCTCCCAGTGATTTTAAAGGCGTTGAATCCAAACGAATCAAGTTTTGGGTTTACAAAGAAGTAATTAACTTCAATTAGGATTGCTCCTATGCTAAAATGGGCATAGGAGTTTTCCTATTTTAGGAGATTTATGGCAGCCCAGAAGAATTTTGAAATAGATCAAAATACAACATTTTCTTTTGTTGTAGAATATAGAGACAGTAATGATCAACCTATAGCTTTAACAAATGCATCAGCTAAAATGCAGGTTAGAGATACAAAGGGCGGATCAAAGTTAGCCTTTACTCTTACTTCCCCGCTTTCTGGTATAACAATAAACGAATCTTTAGGACAACTAAATATAAAAATGACTCCAGCACAAACAAATTCTCTTTTTTATCCTAAGTCTTCATACGATATTATGATAACAGACTCTAACGGAAATAAGACAAAATTGCTTGAGGGATATATTACTTTAAGTAGGTCGGTAACAATATGACAGAAAAAATTATAGTAACAGAAGTTAAAAATGACGTAGTCATATCCGCCCCAGGCCCTCAAGGTCCAAGAGGTAAAACAATCCTTAATGGAGTTGGAGCCCCAGCAAACTCTTTAGGTGTTGAAGGCGATTTTTATTATGATAAAAATACTACAAAATTCTATGGTCCAAAACTAAATGACCTGACATGGGCAGGAGCAACAAGCTACTTCCTATCAACTGGAACCCTTACATATCCCTTTTCGATGGGTCAGGTAGCAGGTCCTTCAAACGGCATATGGTCTTTAGTAATTAACCACAATTTAGGATATCATCCTAATGTAACGGTTAAAACCAGCGCTGGCGATATATTAGAAACAGGAATAGACTATAATAGTGTTAACCAAATTACACTGACGATGGCTCAACCATTCTCAGGGACAGCGTACCTGTCTTAAGGAGATTAAAACATGGCAAGATTATTTGTAACGAGTATAGATCTCAATAAAAATGAACTTCTTAATGCTCGAATTCAAGGATTAGGTTCAGCACCTTCAAATCCAGTAACAGGACAACTATACTACAATACTGGCGATAATGTTCTTTATTACTACAATGGATTAGCCGCACCAAATGGCCCATGGATGCCTATGGGTGCTTCTACAGAAGTTATTCAAGATGTAATTGGTTCAACAATTATTGGCGGAACTGGTATCACCGCAACTTATGGCGATCCAGCAGGCACAGAAACAATTTCTATTACAAATACTGGTGTTACAGCTGGTTCATATGGTTCTAATACACAAATTCCAACATTTACAGTTAATGCTCAAGGTCAATTAACCGCAGCAGGAACAGTAAATGTAGCAACAACACTTTCAGTTGCTGCAGAATCTGGAACAACAGATACAGTAAACCTTCTAACCGATACTCTCACATTTGCAGCGGGAGAAGGAATTGATACAACTGTAACAAATAATACAATTACAATTGCTGGAGAAGATGCAAGTACTACAAATAAAGGTATAGCGTCTTTTGCTAATGCAGATTTTACAGTAACAAATGGCGAAGTTACAATCAAGAATGTAAACCTTGGGACACAAACTACAGGTGATTATGTACAAAACATTTTAGGAACTGCAAACGAAATTACAGTATCTCCAACATCAGGAGAGGGATCAACAGTAACAATTGGTCTTCCAGATGATGTAACAATTACCAACAACCTTACAGTTGGCGGAGATTTAAATGTAACTGGTAAAGTTAATTCTGTTAATACAACAACAATTAACGTTCAAGATAATAAGATAAATCTTAACTCAGCATTTACAGGAACACCAGTTGCTGATGCTGGAATTCGTGTAGAGCGTGGAGATTCTCCAGATGCCGAACTGTTATGGAATGAAACATCAGACGTTTGGCAAATTGGTCAAGTTGGTGGAACATATCATGCTATAACAAGAAAATATGCAACAGATATAGCTAATACAACAAATGCTACATCTTTTGTTATTACACATAACCTTAATACAGATGATGTAACTGTTAATGTCTATGAAACAGGCGGATCAAAGGCACTTGTCGAAACAGACGTAGAGCGCACATCTCTAAATACAATTACATTGAGATTTGCTACGGCGCCAGCAAGTGGAGCATATAGAGTAGTTATCACAGGATAATCATGGCAAGACAATTTCTAGCAACACTGTCGCTGCCGTCACTATCACAAAATCCAACCACAGGAACGTCTGGTTCTTTATATTTTAACACCACAACAAATGCCCTAATGATGCATACAGGGTCAGACTGGGTCCCAGTAAACGCTTCTCAATATATTCTTGAAAATCATATACATACATATGATGGAGATATTCATACAGTTTATGCTGGGGCATATAATCCAGCATTAACTATTTTTGATGGCGGAAACTCTGGTCAGCAATATAATTCTCAAACAGGAATTGATGGAGGAGTTTCATAATGGCAATTAGAATACAGATAAGAAGAGATACAGCGTCAAACTGGACAACAAATAATCCAATCTTGCAGGCAGGAGAAATGGGTTATGATACAACAAATAAAAAATTTAAAGTAGGAATTGCAAATGATGCAACTTCAAGATGGCAGGTTTTGCCTTATATAAATACAACTCCAGCAGAACTGCTTGAATTAGTTCAAGATTATTTAGGAGATACATTAATAGGTGGAACAGGAATAGATTTAACTTATGATGATCAAGGATCTAATCCAGGTACACTTACAATTGATGTAGATACATCTGTAATTGCAAATAAAACATATGTAGACACAGCAATTAATGGTCTTTCTAATACCATAACTACAGGATATATTCCATTATCTCTTATGGGTAATGCCGACGGTGTAGCAGAACTTGACGGAGACGGATATGTTCCTAATTCTCAGTTGCCACCTGGAATAACTAGAGACTCAGAATTATCTTCAGCAATATCTACAGAAGTTACAAATAGAAATACAGCAATTTCAACTGCAATAGCAAATCTTATAGATTCTGCTCCATCTACGCTTGATACTTTAAATGAATTGGCGGCAGCAATAAATGATGATGCTTCATTTGCATCAACTGTAACAACATCACTTGGAACTAAGCTAGATACTTCTACAGCTACAGCTACATATGTTCCAAAAACAGAAGCTTCAATAGATTACTATATAACAAATGCTGGAATGGGATCATATACAGTTAATGGTATAGCTAATGGAACACTCTATTTTGAAAAAGGTAAAAGATATAGAATAGTTGTTAATGCACCAGGGCATCCATTTTGGATTCAAACTGTTTCGGGAGCCTATAGTTCTGGAAATGTTTATTCAACAGGAATAACAAACAACGGAACAGATAATGGTTCTATTTTAGTAGAACTGAGTCAGTCTGCACCAGAGCCAAGCTTATTTTATGCATGTCAATATCACGCATCAATGGCAGGCACAATATTTGTAGGAAATAGATCTGCTACAGCAAAAGCAATAGCAAATCTATCAAATGTAGATAATACATCTGATGCTAATAAACCAATATCAACAGCAACTCAAACAGCTTTAAATTTAAAATCTGATGATAAATTGCAATATATAAGTCAATCTGGAACAACAAGAACTATTGCGGCAACAGATCTATATAAAATAATTCATTCATCATCTAATTCGCCAGTTACAATTACTATTCCAAATGATGTTGGAGATACAATATTTCCAATAGGATCATATTTTGAAATTAGACAAATGGGCACAGGACAAGTAACAATTTCTGTTACAAGCCCAGCCACCGCAGTAGCAGCAGATAGCGGATTTAAAACCAGAGTCCAGTATTCTTCAATTGTAGCAGAAAAACATTCAACTAATTCTTGGTACATTACAGGAGATACAACTGCATAATGCCAGCAAAAAAACGAAGAGTAAATGTCATTGCTTCTAGACTAAAAGCATTGCTTTCTCTTGTAGAAAATTTTTCTAGAGCCACATTAGAAAATGCTGGATCTACATCTGCCAAATGGAGAACGGTAGTTTCAGGATGGGGAGTTTCAGGCGGGAAAGGCACAACCTCGTCAATTGGCTCCTTAATATCTACAATGTTTTCTTCAACAGATGCAGTACTAAAAGCTAAAAATCCAGCATCTGGAGTAGGCCCTGCTTTTTGGGTAACAGATTCTGGCAATTACTGGGCAGTAGTTAAAAATACTACAAATTTATGTCAAACTTGTACCGCATGTGGATCTTATAATAGCTGCTCATATTGCAGTTCATACTCATACGGATCAGATTCAAGTTGTGGCTGTGCTTCTTATACAACAACATCATGCTGTAATTCATATGCATATGGACAGCATTCTAGTTGTGGATGTGCTTCATATACAACAACTTCTTGTTGTAACGGGTATGGAACATGTACTGTTTGTAACTCATATACAACTCAATCTTGTTGTACATCATATGGATATTATGCGTGTTGTTCAGCAGGATATTCAGATTACTATTATACTTGCTGTTCTTCTTATTATACTTACACATGTTGTACAAGTCAATATACATATTATTCATATTCTTGCTGTGCTGCTTATACTTATAATGCATATAAAGGCGGTGTTATATGTTCAACATACTATCTTTGTGCAGTAACAAGTTGTAGCGCATATGGAGCATGTCAGGCTTGTGCAGGGTATACAACATGTGTAGTTTCAACTTGTTTAGGATATGGACCATGTCTATATTGTACTGGATATGGAACTTGTACAGTTTGTAATGGATACGCACAACAAAGTTGCTGCACTTCTTATACAAGTTGTACTATATGTTCTGTAAACAATAACTGTACATACTGCAATGGATATACACCCTGTACAGTATGTGCTGCATATAACCAATGCACATATTGTAGTGGATATTCATACGGACCTAATTCTAGCTGCGGTTGCGCTTCTTATTACACATTTAATTGCAGTTGCCAAGACCATCATAAAATAGACTTAGTTAAAAAAGTTTCTGGCACAGAAACAGTTGTAGGATCTACAACTAATTTGACCACAGATATTAAGGGAATACAGGTTACATTAAGCGGAGATAATATTACAGCTAAAGCTTATTCAGATACTAATTTAACCTCTCAGGTTGGTTCAGATTTAACAGCAACCCACTCTGGACAAAAGTCAAAAGAGCATGGTATAATTTCAAGAGCTTCAAATGCAAGCCAAGGGTACACTATTGACGAATTTAGGGTAAATTAAATGAATAATAAAATAAGCTTTATTCAAAATATAAAAAACTCTATTAAAGATATTAATATCTATACAAAAGATAAGATACATAACTTTATAAGACATAAAATAAAGATTGGATATAAGGCTCCAAAAGATCATGCCTTTGTTCCAGATCAATCTAAACTAGGAATGCACGTAGCCATTTTAGATCCAGACTCATTAATTGTTGAAGACATAATGACAACTAATCCTAAATTTGGAAACTTATTAAAAATGAGACCAATATTTATTGAAATTAATCATGAGCAAAAAGATAAAATGAATTTAAACGAAAAACACCCTTGGATATACAACGAACAAGAAAAAGATTTCTTTCAGTTTACAGATTTAGAGGTTACAAATGACTGATCCTTTTGAAAGGCCAGCCAGACCATGGGACCTATATAATAAAAAAATAGGTCGTGTTGATAACCTAACTGCAAATGAAAGAATGGAAATTTGTAGGGCTTGTGAATTTTTCATAAAGCCTACAACCCAATGTAAAAAATGTGGTTGCATAATGACAGCTAAAGTAAAGCTTCCTAATGCATCATGTCCCATTGGAAAATGGAATCAACAAAAAATAGAGGAGGAAATAATATGACAACAGCATACGAGGCATGGTTAGCAACACAACAGCTTCCACCAGCAGAGCCAGCTGAAAATATTAAAAAGTTAGCTTATGTGATTGATGGAAAAGTTGTTCAAACGCTATCTACTGACGAGAGAATGTGGGCTATTATTTTGAGCAATCCAACAATTGTAGATATTACTGGAATAACATTCCCAGATATTCAGCATGAAGACGGATCCACATCTCAAGTAAGAATCAGCCAAGACTGGTCTTATGATGGAACTACATTTACTCCACCAGTTTAAGATTGTAAATGAAAAAAATTAAATTTGTTCCATCTATAGGGTTGGAAAATATAATTGTTCCGTCTCCAGTAAAAAATCATATACCTCAGTGGTATAAAGATGGAGAAACATATGATGAACATGGTTCCGCAGCATTAAAAACTTGCGTACCATTTTTAGACGTAATGTTATCTGGATATGTTTTGACAACAATTGATGATGTTAGAATATATAAAGAAGATGGAGTTTTATATATAGAAGATGGCGTTCTTAAAGAGGACGGATCTTTTGAGCCGTACAAAAAAAGACATTCTCACAATCATAAGGTTGAAGAAAATCAAATAGTCAGCAGACTTATTAATGAAAGAAAGTCATCTACAGGCTCAACAATTCCAAGACCAGCAGGACATATGCAAAATCATTTTGTATGGTCTGGAAAATGGGGCTGGAAGGTCCCAAGAGGATACTCTGTTTTAGTAACGCATCCATTCAATAGACACGATCTACCATTTACAACATTGTCTGGAATAATAGATAGTGATGGGTGGGTGCCAAGTGGAAATATTCCATTTTTTCTAAGAGAAGATTTTGAAGGGGTTATTAAAAAAAATACCCCTATTGCACAACTGCTTCCTTTTAAGAGACAAGACTGGGAAATGCAAGTTAGTAAGATTTTAATGTCTAGAAACAAGATTGACAGTAAATCTCATGAAAAAGGCTCTATAGGTTACTATAAAAGGAAATACTGGAACAGAAAGAAATATAACTAATCTGGGGGTATAATAGCAAGTATGGCAACGTCATTTCCAACTAGCTTAGACGAACTTGTAAATCCTCAAAGTACGGATTCTGTCAAGGAAGTTTCGCATGCCGCCCAGCATGCTAATGCAAATGACGCAATTGAAGCCCTTGAACAAAAGGTCGGTGTTAATAATTCAACTGACCCAAATTCGCTTGACTATAAAGTAACACAGCTAGAATTAAATTTTCAAGATCCAGAAGAAATTAAAGATCTTGCAGCTAGCCTACTTAACCATACTGACCATCAAAACATAACTGCAACCTGGAACCAGGTAGCAGATAGAATTGTTTTAAATGTTTCTCAAGTACCAGCAGCAGGATATGCAGCACAGGTTAAGCATATAGTAAAAGCTGGACAAGCATTAAGCATAGGACAGCCAGTATACGTTTCAGGAGCAACTGGAACAAATATGATAGTTACTGCAGCTTCGTATTCTGCAGAGTCTACATCTTCTAAAACTTTAGGATTAATGGGACAGAGTCTTGCTATAAACGACTCTGGATTTGTTGTTTCAGAAGGATTGTTGCCAGGTTTAAATACTTCTTCTGCAACGGCGGGAGACCCAGTATGGCTAGGTCCAAATGGAACTCTTATATATGGACTTACTAATAAACCATCGGCTCCAAATCATCTTGTATTTATTGGAATTGTAACTAGAGCTCATCCACAAAATGGTGAAATATTTGTTAAGATCCAAAATGGATTTGAGCTACAAGAGCTACATAATGTAAAAATAACAGCTCCAGCAACAGGAGAAGTTTTAATATATAACGCCACAACTGGTCTGTGGACAAATACAGACACAATGGCATCAAAAATATACGTCGATACAGCAGTATCTGGATTAAGCAATACATCTGCAGCAACATATATACCACTTAATTTAATGGGAGCGGTAGATGGCGTAGCAGAACTTGATGAAAATGGATTTGTGCCACAGTCGCAATTAGACATTGATGAAAGAATTCAAGATAAGGCTGCTAAATTAATTACAGATGGCACACATTATAATATTACAGTTGCATATGACGATACAGCAGCAAAACTTAGCTTAACAGCAACTTATGATCAAGCAGAAACAATATCTGCAATTGCTACTGCATTAACTGCAGGAACTGGAATAACAAAAACATCATCATCAACTCCACCTAACTATCTTGGAGACTACAACAACGGATACAGTTATGCATTAAATGATGTTGTAAGTATTCCAGAGGGAAGCCCATACGGAATAGTAGGATCTTATTTTATTAGAACTGGAAATCCATCAAATCCAGGATATCCACCAGAGCCAGGCGGAGCTCCCAATGCTTCATGGACACTTTATAATTTTTCACAAACAATAACAATAGGAGTAGACACAAATTCTATTGCTACTCAATCTTATGTAAACACAGCGATATCTAACCTTGTAGATGGAGCACCAGCACTTCTTGATACATTAAATGAAATAGCTGCAGCTATCGGGGACGATTCTAATTTTGTAACAACTATTACAAATGCACTTGCTACAAAGCTAAGTATAGTTGATGCGGCAAGCACCTATCTAGCATTAACTAATGCAGACGAAAAAATTCAAGATGTTGCAGGCGGCATGGTATCTGGAAATACAGAACCTACAGGATTTAGTGCTACATATGATGATGCTACAGGAAAATTAAACTTTGACATTACAACTGCCAACCTGCCTGGATTTACAGAAGCAGCACAAGACTCAGTATCGTCTTTGTTCACACACTCAAATCATTCAAATGTTACAGCAACATATGACGATGTAAATAATAGAATTAATCTTGCTGTTACTGCTCAGCTTACACAAGAACAAGCTCAAGATTATATAGCACCGCTTTTTACACATGGCCAAAATCCAAATATAGTAGCAACATATGACGATACAAATAATCGATTAATTTTAGAAACAATTATTCCTCCTTCAAAAGCAATAATGTCTGCTTCTGCTCCAACAAACCCAGCAGACGGAGCTTTTTGGTTTGATACAGATGAATATAGAAGCGGAAATACAAGATCGCTAAAGGTATGGAATGCATTGTCATCTACTTGGGAATATGTAGCAACAGATCTTTCTCTTTCAACAACAAATACTTGGACATCTAAAAATACTTATACAAATGGTGTAATTATTGGACTAGATGGACCACCAGCAAGTCCAGTACATGGACAAATTTATTATAACAAACCATTAGATAAGCTTAAGGTTTGGGATGGTTTGTTATGGCAAGACATTCAAGGTTCTGGCGGCGGTGGTGGAGGCCTTACATTAATTCCTACAGATGTTACTGCTCCTCCAAGCACATTCTTTGTTGGATTAGTAGCTCCACCAGTTGGCGCAACAGCAAATGGAGATTTATGGATTGACGTTGATGATATTGATACTCCATTTAATCAATTCTATACTGGAGGAGTAGCTCCAGATCCACAGCAATATGAATTTTGGGTTGATAATGTTGAGCCAATTCAAGAATTAATTTATAGCGCAAATGAGCCAGCGACCCCATCGTATGCAGGAGAATTATGGATTGATACTGATGATTATGATGGAGCAATTTTAGAATTTGGAACAGAAGCTCCAAACCCAAACAATGTTCAATTATGGGTAGACCTTAATGATAATGAAACTCCTTCTTATTATAAGGATTTAACTTTTACTAACTATGCAACACAAGCAGATTTTCCAGCAAACGCTCCTAATGGATTTGTCGCTGCCGACGCCTCCACTGGTTTAGCGTATGTTAGAAGTCAAGGACAATGGCTTGCCATTGTAACAGCAAATAATATAAACTCAATAATAACTTCAAATTCGACAGTATTTGAAGACCTAAAAGCACTCGCCTGGATGGGATTTGAATAATCATTCTGGTATACTTTAGGTAGGAGGGGTATGAAAATATGTCACTAAAAAGATGGAACGGATCCTCTTGGGTAACAGTCGCAGGATCAAGACCAGGACCCCAAGGTGCTACTGGACCAACGGGACCAGCAGCAACTATTTCTGTTGGAACAGTAACAACTGTTGCAGCAGGAACACCAGCACAAATTACAAATGGCGGAACATCTAGTGCTGCAATATTTAATTTTCAAATTCCTCAAGGACCTACTGGTCCTGCTGGTGCACCTGGAGCACAAGGTGTGGCGGGAGCAAGAGGAACTTACACGTTTGTAGGAATTAATAATCCTACTTCAAATAATCCAGCAAATAAAGCTGGACTAGATACATATTTAAATACAACAACTGGAGATTTATTTCAGTATAATTCTAACAACAGTACATGGGTCCTTCAAGGAAACTTAAAAGGTCCAGCAGGAAATAACGGAGCACAAGGAGTCACGGGACCAACTGGTGCTACAGGACCAGCTGGTGAAACAGCAGTTCAAAATGTAATTAATGAATTAAACTCTTGGAAAGCAGACCAAGTTTTAAACCTTGGAGTTTATTATCCAAAGTATCAATTCTTAACAAACATGACACAAAACAATGCTACGCTTTTAGCAACAAGCATGATATTTTAGGAGAAAACAAATATGGCAAGAAAAATTGTAAACCTTACAGGATTGAAATTTGTACCAGGAACTGGCGAATTAACGATCCCTCAAATTATTCGTAGAGAAAAACTTCTCCTAATTACTAATACTACAGCCAACAAGGTTGTTTACAATTTTGCCGATCCTTCCCTAGGACTATATAATTACTCTGTAGATACTACAACAGATCCAGCACATGGTGCAACTAAGTTAACTCTAAAATATAATACTGCAAACATGTTGACAACAGATTCATGGCAGATTGTTTATGACGAAAATAATGAAAGATTTGAGCCAGCAGACTATATGGTGGACGCCGTCGGAAAGCTAAGAGTTGCTTCTCCTAAGTCTCTTATTGATACAGACTTTGAATATGGTATTCAGAACTCAAAGTGGGAAACACTCACAATGATTCAAAACTATCCAGGCTTCTTTGGCAGAGCCTCTGGAGGAAATGCTCTTGATGTTCAGTTTATTATAGGTGGAGGACAATCTCCGCTTTCAACAGTTACAGTAACATGTAATAGCCCACATGGTTTGAGCTCAGGAGATGTTATTTCTGTACAAGAAACAACTAACGACAATGCTGATGGAACATTTTTAGTTTTTCCAACAGGAGCAAATACATTTACATATACAGCAAAAGGTATTGTAAATGGAGATGTGCAAGATGGTACTCTAACATCTATTTATGGTGGAGGAATTTTTGATAATGCTCATATTATGGGTGGAATTGTAGGACAGTTAGGTTCATTCTCTGCAGTATCTGATCAGGCAACGCCATCAAGAATTACAGTTGTATCATCAAAGCCACACGGACTTTTGCCAGGAACCCCAATTCTTATTACACAAAAAGAAGGAAGCAATTTCTTTGGAAGCTTTTTCATTGATACGGTAGCAACACCAAACTCAATGTCATTTATGGCAGCTTCTCAAATTTTGAATCCAATCAATACAACAGATCAAGGATTCTATGCAAAACCAGAAGGATATGTTAACCACCGACCAATGGACGGCGGAGTTATTATGTCTACTGGTAATAACGTATGCGGAACTCAAACAATACGTCAGTCACGTAGATTCTTCCGCTATCAGTCAGGTAAATCAATTCAGTTCTCAACAGGAACAAAATTTACTCCAACATTTGAAGTTGAGTATATTGCTTCTAATGGAATTACTATTGGATCAAATGATATTACAGTAACAACTCTTTCTTCACATAATTTGCAGCCAGGCGCATATGTAAAAGTTGAAGGGGTTGAAGTATCTGGAGAATATAATCCATTCAATGGTATCCATCTAGTTACATCTGTTATTGATGCAACTACATTTAAATATAATGTAAATTTTGCTTCGCCAATTTCTGCAATTGATCAAATTCCAGGTGGAGTTAATACATATGTAACTGCATATAAGTGGAAAGGCGCTTCCACAAGAGCAGGACTATATTCAGAGCAGGACGGATTTTTCTTTGAATATGATGGACAGGGAATATATGCTTGTCGTCAATGGTCAACACAAGAATTAAGAGGAAACATTTCTGTTACAAAATATAACAGCACAGTAACTGGATCTGGAACAATTTTTAGAAAACAGCTTGTATCTGGAGATAAAATTGTAATCCGTGGACAATCATATAGAGTTATTCAAATTGCATCAGATACTTCTATGACAATTGCACCCGCATACCGTGGAGCTACACAGTCAAGCGTTAAGTATCGCAAAACTCAAATTGTTAAGATACCGCAGAAGGACTGGATTCTAGACAAATTTGATGGAACAGGGCCTTCAGGACATATCTTTGATCCATCAAAGATGCAGATGACATATATTGATTACTCATGGTACGGAGCTGGAACAATCCGCTACGGATTTAGAGGTCAAGGTGGAAAGATTACTTGGTGTCATGAAATTTCTCACAATAACGTAAATGTACAAGCTTACCAAAGATCAGGTAACTTGCCAGCACGTTATGAAGCAATTAATGAGCCAACAAAGTTTTCTAAGTTAGTAGCAGGCGGAACTGCAGTAAGAGGATCAAATCTACTTCCACAAGATACCGTTATGTATGTTGAAAATGTCGACTACTGGCCTTCAGATGGATATCTAAGAATTTCAGATGAAAATTATTGTGAAATTGCAAGATACACTTCAATTGGCGCATATAGCAATGTTGCAAAAGGATACGCTATTAACTTGATACGTAGACAACCTTATGTAACATACTACGGCGGTCAAGGAATTAGCTTAAATGGTACATATACAGCAGCAACATTCAGACCAGATGCAACAATTCCAGGAGGCTCAGGCTCAGCACAGGTTTCTGTACAGGTAATCTCACAAGAGTGTGCTCCAGTTATGGCTCACTGGGGATCTTCTGTTATCATGGACGGAGGCTTCGATGATGATGCTTCCTTCATCTTTACAGCAGGTATGCAGAGATATCTACAGGTCGGTGGTTCTGGATCGGTTTCAGCAACAATCGTATCAAGAGTTAGAAGTTCAGGTGTAGCAACACTTACAACATCAGCACCACACTCATTACTTGCAGGTTATAATGCAACAATTTCTGGTGTAGATGATATATCAGTAATTACATATAAGCAATTAACTTCAAATATTGCAAGCATTACTACATCTCAAGCACATAAACATAGAACTGGACAAACAGTTGTAATTACTGGAGTAGACTCAGTATTTAATGGTACATGGACCATTACTGGAACAACTTCTACAACAATACAGTTCTCTAGAACATCAACAAATATTCCATTTACAGCAGTAGGAGCTGGTGCAACAGCAACAACTTCAAGTTATTTCAATGGAACATTTTTAATAGCAAACGTTACATCAAATACAATTTCTTACGCCTTAGCTCAAGCAGATGAAGCATCTTCAAGCGTAACTCCAAACGGAGGTGTTGTTCAGACATTCGGAGCTACACAGCAGGCACGTCCTCTAATTTCACTTAGAGTAGCGCCATCTGTAGATAATGGTACTGGACGTAACTTTGGTCTTCGTGAACTTATGAATACGATGCAGCTAAAACTGTTTAATATTAACATTCTTTCACAGGGTCAGTTCCTTATTGAAGGAATTCTTAATGCACAGTCGCTAAACGGTGTAAGTATTCCTTCAGCATGGGCAGGTAGCCGTGTGGGTTCAGGTTCACTTGCACAAATTATTTATCACGATGGAACAGGTGTACCAGGATCTCCAGTTCTATCTCCTACAAATACCGTATCTGGAGGAGACCGTGTGTTCGCATTCTACACAGATAACGCTGGTGGTACAAACTACTCAGTAACTCGTGTAGACCTTACAAAAGTTAGAGATCTTGGAAACTCAATTCTAAATGGAGATGGAAGCACTGCTTGTCCAGGATTCCCAAATGCTCCAGATATTCTAACAATTGTTGCAACAAATCTAGGTTCATCGGCGGCTAATATTTCAGCAACGCTATCATGGACAGAAGCGCAGGCCTAAAAAATGCCAGATTACTCATCATTATCATCGCAGATCACACAGTTTAAAACTGCCGCATCAGCTCTTATGACGAGTGGCACATTAAGCCCAAACGATTTGCAACTAGTTGGAGCGGCTTTAAATTCAATAGCAAATACACTAGGAGTTGCAGATATAAATAATGCGGTAGTTGATGGAGTAGCAACTATTAATACCAATAAAGATGCTGCAATTACAGCATTTAATAGTGGAACTAATGGATCAAGATTAACAACTGCAGAAGGAAAGATCACCACACTTGAAGGTAAAGTAACAAACATTGAAGGATTTGTTTCTACAAATTCAACACAATATACAACACTTCAGTCAACAGTATCTGCTCTTCAAACATCAATTGCAAATGTTCCAGCAGCCTGGGCACTTCAAAATACTTCATATACTGCAGCAAATGGTCACAGAAGATTTATTACAACACAAGGCATTACAGTAACGCTACCTTTAGGACCTTCAGCAGGAATGACAGTTCAATTTGTTGAAGCAACAGGAGGAACAGTAAATACAACAACACCAGGATTTACAATAGCAAGAAATAGTGAAAGAATACAAGGGCTACAAGAAGATCTAATCGTTAACGTACCTGGAGCTTCAATTACTTTAGTTTATGTTAACGCTACAAGAGGATGGGTACTACTATAATGGCAAATTATGATTCTTTATATTTACAAACAAATGGAATTTCTTCAAGCTCTTTGGGGATAACAGCAGCCTCACTTGGAATAACTCCAGCTCTAGATGTATTTAAAGAGGTAACAGATGGATCAAGAAGACCATATACTATTCCTTCTATTTATTCTGTAAATCATCGTGGAAATGCTTTCATGAATAACTATTCATGGGATAACTCAGATGACTGGACAAACTTCTACACATATTTAACTGGAACACAGCCATGGGATGCTGAAAGAGCATTTTGGTATGCTTTAGGTGGATATAGAAATATGAATGAAAACAGAAAGTCATTCTGGTCTGCCGCTTATAAGCGTTTAGATTTTGCAACAAATAATATGTGCGGGACATCAAATTCACGTATGCATACGCACCCAAGAACTACCTGCTATGGACCTTTCGGTTCTCGTGTGATGTTCCTTAGAAACTTTGGAACAACTCAACAAACAGTTTCAGTATGGGGACTAATATCAACATATTGGTGCAGCGGATACGATGGTGCAGGTCTTCAAGTTGGAAGACCAACATACACAACAGGAACAAAATATTCAGCAGCTAACGGCATGTCATGGACAAACCTTGCTACATATACAGGCGGTAGCCCAACAAATGCTGGTATTTCAGGAAGCTTTACTTTAAATGCTGGAGAATCTTGCGTAGTCCTTCTATGTAATACATTTTACTACTGGACTGATACAGGAAACCAGTATCACTGGAATGAAAATAATGCATTCTATAACCTACAAGGAACATTTACTGGGTCAAATAACTTTGTTCAGCCAGATTTGAGACTAACTCAAGCAGCATTAACTTATGCAGAAGTAAATAATGCTAACTATACATCAACAATTGATTCTTATAAGATTTGGAATCATGCAGCAACACTATATGGAGATAGATAATGGATGACGGAATAAAGCTATACGCTAGATTTAATGGAGAAGGAATTCAGGTTGAAACCTCTCAAGCACTAGAAAAGCCAACTCGTAATACAGAAGATGGCTCAGTATGGTATGAGGTAGATTCTCTATTTCCAGATACAAAGCATCTAATTTATAATAATGGAAATCCACGTGCTATGACTGAAGAAGAATATGCAGAGTGGGAAGCGGCAATTGAATATACAGGGGCTTTAAATGTTGCCAGAGCTAGAAGAGACAGCCTATTAAAATTATCAGACTGGACCGAAACTGCTCCTATGTCTGAGGAAAAAAGAGAAGAATGGAGGGTTTATAGACAAGCTCTTAGAGACCTTCCAGAAACAGTAACAAATCATAATATAGTCTACCCAGTAGAGCCTACATTATAATGTTGTTATGCTATACTAATACAGAGGTGATGAAATAATGCCAGATTATGCAAGTTTAACAGCACAGGTAGATCTTTTTAAGACTAAGGTCTCAGCCCTTAGCGGATCCACCCTTGGCGCACAAGAATTGGTTTATTTAGCAAAAGCAATTGAATCAATGGGAAATCTTTTGGGAGTCAACGATGTTTTGGCAGCTACAAATACAAAACTCAACGATATCTCAACTGCAGTAACTGGCGCAGTCACAACAGTTACATCAGCAGGAAGTACACAAGTAGCTGCGGTAGCAGCAGCAGGAGCAACACAAGTAGCAGCTGTTGCAAATGAATTAAATAACTTTACAATTTATCAGAACATGGGAGTAATATAAAATGCCAACAACAGTCAGTTTGCCAGCACGTTTTTATGCAGGAATTTTGACAAATGCCGAAACAGGTGTTTGGACAGTTCCAGCAGCAGAGACAGATGTAATTACATCAATTACAGTGCAAAATCTTACACTTGTCGCACAGACATTCAATGTTAAAATGGCAGGAGTATTCTTGGCATATCAGCTAAGCCTACCTCCACAAACATTTTTAACACTAGACATTAAGCAAGTTCTCAATACAGCAGAAAGCATTCTAGTAACTGCATCAAATAACTCAGCAGTTTCAATGTTTATCTCTGGCGTAAAAATAACAACATCTTGATTTAAGGAGTAATTAAATGACTAACGTATCAGTCAACACGTCGACACAGTCAACATATCTACCAGGGTTGTCGACAACTATTAATGCTGCAATTACAGCTGGTTTGAATGCTGGAATCACAGCAGAAGCAATCGCTGCTGGTGGTGTTAGTTCAATGTATCTTCCTAGAGAAACAAGAATATATAGCTCAGGAAACTGGACAAGACCAGCAAACTCAGGACCAGCCATTAAACTAATACTTATTGGCGGTGGCGGTTCAGGTGGATGCGGTTATTCATGGTCACACAATGGTTCAGGTGGCGGCGGAGCAGGACAATTAATTGAAAGATGGTTAGACATTTCTGCAGTTCCAGTTGGCGGAACAATTCCAGTAACAATTGGTAATGGCGGACCAGCAGTAACTGGAAACTCAAATGGTAACAATGGAGGAAACTCAACATTTGGTGTAAATGGAAATGCTTATTATTGTATTGCATACGGCGGTGGCGGTGGAGGATATCCATACGGAACTGGTAATAGCGGAAACAGCGGATCAATGGGTCAAGGAATGGGAAATATGACTGGTGGAGGCTCAGGCGGTGGCGGAGGCGCAGGCGGAGACTATCAGTATGGAGCAGGCGGTGGCGGTGGCGGAGCTGGCGACGCTGGACAAAATGCTATTAATACAACATTGCAAAATGGTCGTGGTGCTGCAGGATACCCAGGAGGATTTGGTTGGGGTCCAGGTGCATCAGGTGGAGGACATGGAAGTAACCATAGCTGGACATCTTGGATTGGATGTGGCGGACGTGGTGGAATTGGAATGTACGGTCTTGCAGGCGGAGGCGGTGGCGGAGGCGGCGCTGGTGGCGGAGGATCAGCAGGCGGTGGCGCTGGAGGATCTCAGACAGTCGATAATTGGGGCGGAGAAGGTAGAAATGGAACAGGCGCTGGTGGTGGAGGAAATAACCACTCAGGCGGCGGAGGAAACAGAGGAGGTAGCGGCGTAGCCATAATTGAATGGTACGTTAAAGCGTAATTATGTTTAGAGACGTAGTATTTTTAAATGAAGACGGCACCGTCTATAATGTTCTAAATGTAAGAAGTTTAGATGTTATTAATGATATGCCTGACTACAAAGATAAAGTTTGGTTTGATTACACAGACTGGGAAACAAAGCCAGGACCTCAATCAACATATAATAAAGATACAGAAGAGTGGACACACTATACTCCACCTTCAATTCCACCAGTTATTCCAGAACATCTAGTTGAAATTCTTGAGCCAGTTGCAGATGAACTAGCAGGAGGTAATGAGTAATGTCAAGAACATGGGCACTCCTAACACCAGACAATGTAATAGGTAATGTTATTGTTGCTGATGAAGATTTTATTGCAGAGCATCCAGACTGGTCTCAACTTGAAAGAATTGATATTACAGAATACAATCCACAACCAGGTATAATGTGGAAGTTAGAAGGTAATAAGTTTACAGCACCAGAACATCTAAGACCATTGCCAGAGCATAGAGGATTAGATGATTATATTGAGATAGAGGTACAATAATGCCAACATATGGAACGATTAATCAAATTTATGTCCCAGGACTAGATACAGAAATACAAAGCGCAACAACAACATTGTCAACATCTGTTGCGGTTCCTTTGATTGCTGCAAACCTTTCAGGATTTTATAACTCATATCAAGTATCAATTCTAAGTAGCGGAGTTTGGACAAGACCAGTTAATAGTGCTCCATACATTGATGTTCTACTAGTTGGAGGCGGCGGAGGCGGCGGATGCTCTAATGGATCAACAAATCACGGTGGTGGAGGAGCAGGACAGCTTCTAAGAAGAAAACTTGACATATCTTCAGTTCCAGTAAACTCTTCTATTTCAATAGGAATTGCAAATGGCGGATCATGCAACAATCAAGGTGGTAACTCAACATTCGGAACTAGCGGTCAGCCATTTTATATGGTTGCATATGGTGGAGGTTCTACACAAGGCGATGGGCAGTCAGGAGACTGCGGCCCTGGAGCACAGAACATTACAGGAAGAGGCTCAGGTGGCGGAGGACAAGGTGCCTGGGTTAATTCTTGGGGCGCTGGCGGAGGCGGCGGTGGAGCTAACGGAGCTGGAGAATACGGACTAGTTATGCCAAACTCTGGAGGATACTCTGGATATTTTGGTGGAAGTAGATATGCTTCTGAAGGTTCTTCAGGTGGTGGCCCAGGTTGGGCAAACTCAAATGACTCTGGAAGACACCCAATGGGCGGTAAAGGCGGCGCTGGAGAATTTGGTCTTGCAGGCGGAGGCGGAGGATCTGGAAGAGCTTCAGGCGGCGGAGGATCTAACGGTGGAGGAACAGGTCACGGAGACTACGTAGGAACACCTAGAGCAGACGCAACACCTAATACAGGCTCAGGCGGAGGCGGCGGAGGCGGAAACAACGGCGGAAGTGGTATCTGCATAATTACATATTACATCAAGTCAAGCTAAACAAGGAGAATAAAATGCCAGTATCAATGACACCAGCTGCAGTAACGCCAGCTTTGTGGACATATACATATCTTCAAGCACCAATCAATGGTCAAGGATATACATATTTCAACATACCAGTTGAATATTCAGATAGAGGAACTATCAACGCTGGAGGAACAGCTACATGCAATCTTGCTACAGCAGGAGTTTTCAGAATCAATGCTAATGGAAACTTAACAGTTGTATTTTCAAATTTCCCATCAACAGCAAAAGCAGCATTTTGGCAAGTAGAAATTAAAAATGGTGGCTCATATACAGTCACTTGGCCTGGAGGAGTTAAGTGGGATGGTGGCGGAGCAGCAAACGTTGCACCACTTCTATCAACAAATACAACACTTCTAAACTTCTACACAAGAGACGGTGGAACAACAATTTATGGTGGATATGCATTCGCCGATCTATACGTTTAATAAATAGTTTAAAGGAGAATCATGTACGCAATAGTTGAAAATAATCAAGTAGTTAGTGTTGGAGAACTGGCAATCCTATTCCCTGCTACTTCTTTTCCAGCTAATGGCGATTACAAAGATTTTCTTATAGAAAATAATGTTAAAGAAGTAGTAGATCATATTGAATTTAATTCAGCAAATGAAAGACTTGTTTTTTGTGAGCCTTATATTAAAAGCGGAAAAGTATATGTTGTTAAGAAAGAAATTTTATCTGTAGATGATAAAAAAGATGAACTTCTTGCACATATTGAATTTGAATTAATTTCAACAGAAGGTCTTGATACAAAAGAAGATCTTTCTTCAGCACATAAACAAGCTTGGAAAAACTATAGAGATAAACTAGAGCTACTTAAGTCTTATTCAAGTATTTCAGAAGTAACATGGCCTGAAAAACCAGTAGTTTACGGTGGAACAGGAGATAATTAATTGCTACCTAATCAGCGTTCAAATTTTCGTAGAGCAAGATTTACCACAGTAGGTCTTCGTCTACATTTAGATGCTTCACTACCAGCTACATGCATTAGAGATGGAAGCAATTTTGTTTCACAATGGAGCGATAAATCAGGTGCATCTAGACATATGGTTCAAGCAACACAAGCAAATAAGCCATTATTTCTTGCAACTGGTCTCGGAGGACTAGGAGCACTTCAGTTTGATGGTTCAGATGATTTTATGACATTTTCTGATCAAACACTTGCATATATTGCAGGAAAATCATTTACAATTATTTATGTTGCATCTAAACCAGCCAATAACAATACTTGGATATTTGGCGGAACAAATACTGGAACAAGAACAAATTTATTTGCAGGAAATTTAACTGCAAATACACATCGATTTGGATTTTATAATGATGATCAAGGTTCTATAGTAACCGCTGCTGCATCTGGAACAACAGAAATTTATACCATGGTTTATGATCTTACAAACAACCAAAGAACAGTAAGAAGAAATAGAGTAGAAGTTTCTCGTGCAGTATCTGCAGGTTCAGTTGCTTCAATGACTGGACAAGCAATAGGAAGATATGTTTCTAGCTATGGCAACTTTAAAATTGGAGAATTTCTGATTTATGATAGAGCCTTACAGTTTTCTGAATATGAAACTGTTGAAAAGGATCTAATATCTAAGTGGTCTATAGTCTAAGGGAGGTTTAGCTAATGTCATATGCTCCAATTAGATTTGCTGGACCATCATTAATACCTTCATCACCAGCAAAAATATACACTGCAGTATCTCCAATTATTATTAAAGAGTTTACTGTAACAAATTTTAGTGGTTCAACATTACCATTTAGCATATTCTTGCTTGGTGAAAATGGTGATCAGGTAATAAACCTTTATAATGTAAACAGATCAAGTCTTGATCCATATACTCTTTATGGAAATGTAAATGTTCCAAATAATACAACTTTAAGACTAGAGCATTCATTGATATTGGCTGCAGGAGAATCAATTGCAGCAGTGACAACCACTCCAAATTGTTTTTCTCTTACAATATCTGGAATAGACATGTCTGGTACCCTTTCAGCTGGAACTGGTGGCGGAGGAACCACGGGCGCAACGGGAGCAGGATACTCAGATGTAACATCAACAACATCTATTCAAGTGAGCACTGGTCTAAAAGTATTTTATGTAAACAATAGCGGAGCATATACAGCAGGACAAAGAGTTCGTGTAATTAATCCTCTTAATGTTACAACTTATGTAGAAGGTATAATTACACAAGTTGTTAAAAATGTAAGCATATCAGTAAGCGTAGATACTAAAAATGGATCTGGAACTTTAGCAGATTGGGTTTTTGCTGTAATTGGTAATCCAGGAACTTCAGGCTCATCAGGCGCAACTGGGCCTACAGGTGCTGCAGGAGCAAATGGCGTTGCAGGTGCAACAGGCCCAACTGGAGCAACAGGCGCTACTGGACAATCACTTACTTTACAAGGAACAGTTGCTAATTTAGCAGCACTTCCAGTATCAGGTCCTTTAGGGGCTACATATTTAGTTCAAGATACAAGCGAATTATATATATGGAGTGGAACAGCATGGGTTAATGGCGGAAGATTTACAGGCCCTACTGGAGCAGTTGGCCCAACAGGAGCTACAGGCGTTACTGGAGCAACAGGCCCAACAGGAGCGGCTGGAAGATCAATTAATATTAAAGGAACAAAAGCAAATGTTGCTGCACTTCCTTCAACAGGAAATACAAATGGTGATTCGTGGATTGTATTAACAGATTTGCATTTGTATGTATGGGACGGAACAGTATGGGTAGATGCTGGACAATTTCAAGGTCCAACTGGAGCCACAGGTCCTGCTACAATTTCAGTCGGAACAACAACAGCAACTGGTCCTACTGGAACGCCATCAGTTACAAATGCTGGAACATCTCAAAATGCATTACTTAATTTTACTTTGCAACAAGGTCCAACAGGACCTACAGGACCTACTGGAGTAGTAGCAACAGTTAATGTTGGAACAGTAACATCCACAGGTCCAACTGGAAACGCAACAGTTACAAATAGTGGAACTACTGATGCTGCTATATTAAACTTTACTCTTAAACAAGGTCCAACAGGAGCTACTGGTCCAGCAGGACCAACAACAATAACAATAGGAACAGTCACAGATACTGGACCAACAGGTACTTCTGCAATTCAAAATAGTGGAACAACAACAGATTTAGTTCTTAATTTTACTCTTAAGCAAGGCCCAACAGGAGCTGCTGGTGCAACTGGTGCTACAGGTGCAGCATCAACCGTTGCTGGCCCAACAGGACCAACAGGTGCAACAGGCCCTACGGGAGCAACAGGAGTTGCTGGTGCAGATGGAACAAGCGTTAAAATATTAGGAACATATAATACTTTAGCAGAATTACAAACTGCAAAACCAACTGGTCAGCTTGGAGATGGATATTTAATTCAAGGCAACCTATATGTTTGGACAGGTTCAGCCTGGACAAATGTAGGAAGTATTCAAGGCCCAGCAGGCGCAACAGGACCAACTGGTGCAGCAGGCGTAACTGGCGCAACAGGTCCAACTGGCGCAACAGGACCAACTGGTGCAAATGGATCAAGCATTCAAGGTCCTACAGGCCCAGCAGGCGCAACAGGACCAACAGGTGCAGCAGGCGCAACAGGGGCTACTGGAGCAGGTATAACAGGAGCAACAGGTCCTACAGGTCCAACAGGTCCATCAGGTGGTCCTACAGGTCCAACAGGACCAACTGGGGCGGATGGAATAGCAATTATTCAAAATTATCAAGTAGTAAATACTGGTTCTGGAGCTTATACAATAAATGGATTAGACAATCCAACACTAACCTTGGTTCGTGGACAAGCATATTTCTTTACAGTAAATGCTGCAGGGCATCCATTCTGGATTAAAACAGCACAAACAATTGGAACAGGTGATCAATATAATTCTGGAGTAACTAATAATGGAGACGATGTCGGAGGAATTAAATGGATTGTTCCTGCTGATGCTCCAAATACTTTGTATTATATATGTCAATTCCATTCATCAATGAAGGGCACATTTACCATAATTGGTTAATGTTTATTACCTCATCAAGGAAATAAATGAAAATAGCAGTATATACAATTGCTTTAAATGAAGAGCAGTTTGTTGAAAGATGGTATCAGTCTGCTAAAGATGCAGATTATCTTTTAATTGCAGATACAGGATCAACAGATAAAACCGCAGAAATAGCAAAGTCATTAGGAATCAATGTATTCCAAATATCTATATCCCCTTGGCGATTTGATGACGCTAGAAATGCGGCTTTGTCTTTACTTCCATCAGATATAGACTACTGCATATCTTTAGATATGGATGAAGTTTTATCTGAAGGCTGGAGAAAAGAATTAGAATCTTTAGAAGGATCTAATGTTACTAGACCAATACATACTTTAGTAACTCACATAACAGAGGCTGGACAACCAGGTGTAGAGTTTGATGCATTAAGAATGCATGCTCGCCACGGTCATAGGTGGAAATTTCCTATTCATGAATCTGTAAGTTATTATGGAATAGATGAAATAAGACAAAAGATAAATGTAAAAATATATCATTTGCCAGATAATAATAAATCAAGAGGACAATATCTTCCGCTTTTAGAAATGGCAGCAAAAGAAGATCCTGCAAGCGACAGATGTGCACATTATTATGCAAGAGAATTATTTTTTCATGCTAGATATAAAGAAGCAGCAGAAGAATTTAAAAGACATTTATCTTTGCCATTATCACAATGGAAGCCAGAAAGATGTGAGTCTATGAGATACATTGCAAAATGTGAACCAATGAACGAAGAATTTTGGTTAAGACAAGCAATTGCAGAATGTCCACAAAGAAGAGAACCTTATGTTGATCTTGCACAACATTTTTATAACATGCAAGATTGGAATAAAGTAAAAGAATATTCAGAGTTAGCTTTAAACATCAAGGATAAATATCTTGATTATTTTTGTGAAGCTGATGCTTGGGGTTGGAAGCCACATGATTTGCTAGCTTTAGCAAGCTATAATTTAGGCCTATTTGAGGATGCTTCAAGGCATGGAGAAATAGCAATATCTTTTAATAGCGATGATCAAAGATTGCACGATAATTTAGGGTTCTATCATAGTGCTCAGAACCGTGAAAGTGGTATAATTTAAAAATGCCTAGCAACTTGACGCCTAAGAATTTTAGATATCCATCTCTGGATATGTCTCCTGACATACCTAGAGATTTAGGATATTTGGCTCAAGATATAGACGATTACCTAACTGCTCATCCAGGCCCAACAGGACCCACTGGCCCTACTGGCGCCACAGGCGCTACAGGCGCAGGCGTAGCAGGCGCTACAGGCCCTACAGGCCCTACAGGCTCTACAGGCGCTACAGGCGTAGGCGCAACAGGCGCTACAGGCGCTACAGGCGCAACTGGACCTACTGGCCCTACAGGCGCAACAGGATCTAATGGTACAGCAGGCCCAACTGGCTCAACAGGCCCAACAGGCCCAACAGGTGCTGCAGGAGCAAATGGATCTACAGGTCCTCAAGGATTAGTTGGACCAACTGGTGCAACAGGAGCACAAGGAACTGGAGTAACAATTCTTGGTTCTTATAATTCTTTAGCAGCATTACAATCAGCACATCCAACAGCATCTCCAGGTGATGCATATCTAATTCAAGGAGATTTGTATGTTTGGGATAGCATTAACTCTGAATGGGATAACGTAGGAAATATTCAAGGACCAATAGGCACTACAGGCCCAACAGGCCCTACAGGTGCTACAGGTGCAACAGGTGCTAATAGCACAGTAGCAGGACCTACAGGTCCAACAGGTCCAGCAGGTGTAGCAGGTCCCACAGGAGCAACTGGCCCTACAGGCGCTACAGGCGCTGATAGCACAGTAGCAGGTCCAACAGGCCCTACAGGTGCTACAGGCGCAACAGGTGCTAATAGCACAGTAGCAGGCCCTACTGGTCCAACAGGTGCTACAGGTGCAACAGGCTCAGCAGGCCCAACAGGACCGACTGGAGCAACTGGTGCTAATAGCACGGTAGCAGGCCCAACAGGACCGACAGGAGCAACTGGTGCTACTGGGGCAACTGGCCCTACAGGCGCAGCAAGCACAGTAGCAGGTCCTACAGGCCCTACTGGAGCAACTGGCGCAACAGGTGCTAATAGCACAGTAGCAGGTCCAACAGGCCCTACTGGGGCAACTGGCCCTACAGGCGCAGCAAGCACAGTAGCAGGCCCTACTGGTCCAACAGGAGCAACTGGACCAACTGGTGTTGGTGCTACAGGTGCAACAGGCCCAACAGGAGCTACAGGCGCTACAGGTGCGGCAGGAGTAGCAACAGCTTATTCAAATGGCACAAATACTGCTAACACAAATAAAATATTTTATAATCAAACTGGAACACCACCAACGGGTACAGCAGCTGGCGATTTATACGTCTATTACTAGGAGCTATCGTGACAATAAAAATATTCGATGGTTCAACTTGGCTAAATGCAAAATCGTTTAGGATATTCCATACAGACGCAAACTGGTATAAAGCAAAACAGGCATGGATATTTAATGGTTCAAATTGGGTAATAAACTATCCAGAATTTCCATCTAATACATCTTCTCCAACATTATCTGTCAACACACCATCTTATCCAAGCGGAAGAATTGGATGTCAGTATGTAGTAACTACTGGATCATGGGATTCATCAGATCCTTATATTCCAACTTCTTATTCATATCAATGGACAAGAAATGGATCAGATATATCAGGGCAGACTTTAAATACATATCAAACAACTGCTGCAGATGTTGAAACTATTATAGGATGTAAAGTAACAGCAACTAATCTTAGAGGGTCTACTACTGTAAATGTAAGTTCTGGAATAATTATGTTACCAATAGTTAATTCTTTAACAGTTTCTGATACTACTGCTACTCCAAGTACTCCTTCAGTAAATGCTTTAAGTACAAGCGATCTAACATATTCTGGTTCTTGGAATGCAGCAGCAAATGCTACAACATACGAAGGCGTAATGAATGGAACAGCTGGAACACCTTCATTTAATTATTCATCCAGAACAGTTTCTGGAACAGGAACAGCAGGCACAATTAGTTTAGATGTTAGATCAGTAAATACTTCATATACAATAGGTCTATCTTGGGGTTCGGCGCCTGGCGCATCTTCATATGATATTTATATAAATGGAAGTTATTTTACTAATACTACATTAAGCTCTTATACTTATAGTCCTCCAGATACAAGTACAAGAACATTTACAGTTTATCCAAGAAGTACTAACTATCAAGGATATGGAGTTCAATATGGAACAGCAGTTGGAGCATCAACTAAATACTCAGGATATGGTAATAGTGGTAATGCAACTCTTTCAAATCCAATTCCAGTAAATACTTCTGCACCAACACTTTCTCCAACAGGATCATATACTGCAAACTCAACTACACTAACATACGGAGTCGGTTCATGGAGCAATAGTCCTACTAGTTATGATTTAAGACTTTATAGAGGAACCCCAGGTGTTGTAATGAGCGAAACACTAGTTGCTGCTCCAGGAAATGTTACATCGTCTACATATTTAATTCCATCTTCGGACTATGATGGAACAGGAAGATATTACTATAGACCATATGCTTCTGCTACAAATGCAGGAGGAACATCTGCTTATGCAGCTGGAACAGAAGGTGGTCCACTTCAACAACCAATTGTTGCTCCAGGAACTCCTACAGGCGTTACATCTTATGCAAGCGGACAAACTGCAATAGTAATTTCCTGGAATGCTGTATCTGGAGCAGCTTCTTATGAAATATATTGGCTAGGTAGCAATTCAACTCCATCTGATTCTGTTGCTGCAGACTTTTCAACTACAAGCACATCATATACAAATAGCGGACTGTCAGCTGGAACAACAAGGTACTATTGGGTTAGAGCAGTAGGATCTACAGGATTAAAGTCAACATGGTCATCTGTTACCTCATCAACTACAGACTCGGCCCCTACAGTAACAAAACCAACAATTACAGCTTCAAATGCTTTTAGTTCGCCAGGCGGAGTTTCTACATGGACTCTCACAATAACTTGGACTGGAGGATCAAGGCCAACCAGTTATGATTGGGGAATACAATTTGCAAACTCAAATGGAGGAACAGTATTAGCTTCAAATACAGGAAATGGAACCTGGGGGGCATCAGCAAGTAGCGTAACCGTTACTAGAAATAGCTCTACATATACATGGGCTAGATGGGTTTCGGTAACGGCAACAAATAGTGGCGGCACATCAACAGCACAATCTACGGCATGGGCATAAATATGATAACATTAGAAGAAAAGATTATAATATTAACTAGAATGATAGAGGGAATAGACGAGACTATTTCTTTAATAGATTTATCGTGGACAGGTAATATTGAAGGCAAAATGTCTAATCAACAAGTCTACGATAATTTAATATCAGAAAGAGATACTTACAGCCAACTACTGGCTGAATTACAATAAGGAGAAAAAATGCCAACATATACAAGACTGACAGAAGATGAAAAAACAGCAATTGCTCAAGCAGAAATTAGAAATCTTGAGTATCAAATGTATGCACTTGAAGTTCAGCTAATTGCAGAAAATGCAAAGCCAACTCCAACTGCAGAAACTGTTGCTACTTTAACAGCATCTATTGCAGAAAAAGAAGCACAAATAGCAGCACTTATTTAATAATACTTTAGGAGAATACTATGTCATACTTTAGAACCGTACTGGCTGATTCTCCTATATCGTATTATACTTTAGATGAAGTAAAATCTGGAACATTTGATTATTATAATCAAATACTTTCAACGTATCCAACATATCAGGCAGTAAGAGACGCATTTACTTCATATGAACAAATATCTGGTCAAGCAGTCCTAGATTATTCAGGTAATTTAAATAATGGAACAGTTTCTGGAATATCTGGTTCTAAAATAATGCCATTAGTTGCGGGTGGAATTTATGGAACATTAATTTCTGATGAGACTACAATATCATACGAAGTGCCAGGATTAGCAAATAAATATTACTCAGATAATTCTTTTTCATTAGAAATATGGGTAAAGCTGCCTAACAACAGCTCTTCAGAGGTAACAGTACTTGGAGATCCATTTAAAGATATAGGATTGTTTTATCAAAATGGAGATATTGTTTTTAAAGTATATTCAAATGAATTAAGATATAAATATTCAAACAACAAAGCAATTCATATTGTATGCACATATACAAAAAATGGTTTATTTTTATATATAAATGGCAACAAAGTTCAATCACTATCGCTAGATAAATTTATATTTACAAATACAACAACAGAATGGATTACAGGACCGTCACTAGCAAATAATTATTTTGTAGTAGACTCTGTTTCTTTTTATAGATACATATTAAGTGATTCAAAAATAGCAAAACATTATATAGAGGGAATTAAAGAATTAGATTATTCTCAAATTGTTTATCCAGACGGTGGCTCATTATTTAGCTTAAATCATTCTAAAATGAGACCAGTAGCCAGATATTATTATCCAGGAACAAAGTTATGGTCTGAAGTTATTAATGAAAATGCAGTTATGTCAACTGATCAATCATATATTACATTTGCTAAAACTAATACTTCAGGAACAAAAACATTTTCTTTTACAGAAACAATAATTATTCCAAGTTCTTTAGGCGTAGTAACATCTCAAGTATCTTGGGAAGATGATGTAGAAAATATAATAGTACAGGTAAGTCAAGACGGAACATCTTGGCAGAATTGTAAAAATAATAGTCCTATACCATTCTTTAATAAAAATGATGGTATCACAAATGGTCTTGTTTACTTACGTGTAACAATGTCTTCTTCAGATACGTCTAAAGATTTACCAGTATTAAAGTCTTTATCTCTTGATTTATTTTCTAATAATGATTTTTATGCAGACAATTCATCAGATAGAATCTACTCGTCTAGCGATTACGGACTATCTAGATATAACCATCCTATTATTTCTTATAACGACTACAATGGACTTAGGATGTTTAATGGCGGAGGATTTAATCTTGATTCAAATAACTCTATAAGATCTATTGAAATGGTGTTTACTCCATCAATTTCAGGATCATTACAAAATGTATTATTTTCAAGCAATAGTAAAATATTTGAATGGAGTGCAGCAGGGGTAATAAACAAATCTGATATTTCTGGAGTATATGTAAATGGAGTTAATCATTCTTCTGCTACAAATGTGTCTGAATTTTTGACAAGGGGTATGCCGCATCACATAGTATTAGTTTTATCTTCAGCCGCTACAAGTAATATTAGATTTAACTATAATCAAACAGGATCAGTATCAGGGGGATCAAACGTATACAGCAATCTGGCCACATATCCAGATGCCCTCACATTAGAACAGGCAACAAATCACTATCAGCTATATACCCACCAATATGTGCTGTCTATTACAGATTCCTCTATATCTTTAACTGAGTCTGACCTAGGCAATGACGGAACAGCCTATTTAATCAATAATACTGAATATCAATCGGCTAGTATTTAAGAATTTTGTCATTCTGTTTGACAAAACTCTGGACTTGTGTAAATAATAATGGTAAAATAAAGACATATGGATATTAATAAGATTAACTATAAGACTTTAGAAGAAGAAAGCCCACTTGGTGTATATGTATGGGAAATGCCAGACGGGCGTTGGATTGGTGATGATGAGGGTAACTATCTTTCAATTACGTCAAAAAAAGGCAATAGATCCAGAATCGATGCTTTGGCTAGAGAAGTTCGCACGTATGGCATATATGAGGGCGGGCCTAAATTTCTTTCAGCAAGAAGAAAAGTTACAGATGAAGAGTATGCAGAGCAAGAGCAAAGACTTAAATGGGGACTAATTCCAGATCCTTTGGATATAGGAAATTATAAAGACGAAATAAAAAAACTAGGTGGTCTAAAATGACAGTGCAATTTCTTGATGACAATAGTTCAGAAAATATTATTGATATATCAAATACAGCCGATTGGTTTTCTTTTAAAAAAGAAACTCAAGTAAGTAATGATCCATTTGCTGCAGGGCTAGAAGATTTAAAAAAGGTCAGAGGACTAGGACCAGCTTTTAGAAGAAAAGTAAATAGAGAGCTAGCAAAATCTTTTGACGGAATCGAAGATACAAAAACCCAACAGATACAGCTAGCACAGGCTATTACAGGATATGCACTATTTGATCTAATTGAGCCACCATATAATCTTGAATATCTTTCTAAGGTTTATGAAATTTCTACATATAACTATGCTGCAATTAATGCAAAGGTTGCAAATATTGTAGGATTGGGCTATGATTTTATTGAAACTAAAAAAACAAATGATGCATTTGATTCAATTACAGATGATAAACAATTAGAGAGAGCTCGTAGAAAACTCAATAAGCTAAGACAAGATATGCACTTATGGGTAGATTCAACAAACCAAGAAGATACATTTACACAAACCTTAATTAAGGCATATACTGATCTAGAAGCTACTGGAAATGGTTATATTGAAATAGGAAGAACTACAGCAGGAAACATTGGCTATATTGGTCATATTCCAGCAAAGACAATGAGAGTGCGTAGACTTCGTGATGGCTTTGTTCAGTTGTTATATGGTAAGGCAGTATTTTTCCGTAACTTTGGAGACACAGAAACAGAAAATCCAATTGGAAGTCAAGAAGAAAGACCAAATGAAATTATTCATTTAAAGAAATATACCCCTATGAATAATTATTATGGCGTTCCAGATATTATTGCTGCACAGGTAGCATTAGCTGGAAACGAACTATCTGGCAGATACAACATAGATTATTTTGAAAATAAGGCAGTTCCAAGATACATTATTACTGTTAAGGGAGCAAAGCTATCTGCAGAATCTGAAAGAAAACTATTAGAATTTTTCCAGGTAGGCCTAAAAGGCAAGAACCACAGATCTCTATATGTTCCGCTTCCAGCAGATTCTCCAGATTCTAAAGTAGAATTTAAAATGGATCCTATTGAGGCAGGCAGTCAAGAGGGCTCGTTTGAAAAATATCGTAAATCTAATAGAGATGAAATTTTGCTTGCTCATCGTGTACCTATTAATAAAATAGGAACTCCAGAGGGAGTTAATCTTGCAGTGGCTCGTGATGCAGATAAGATGTTTAAAGAGCAAGTTTGCCGTCCAGCACAAATGATTCTTGAAAAGAAAATTAATAGAATATTTGAAGAAAAAACAGATGCCTTACTTCTTAAATTTAATGAATTGACCCTTACAGATGAAGATACCCAGTCTAAGATTGACGAAAGATATCTTAGAATGCAGGTAATTACCCCTAATGAAGTTAGAATTAGAAAGGGAATGATTCCAATTGAGGGCGGAGATGACGTTGTAGATTTACAGGCAAAGGCAGCAGAAATTAAATCTCAGGCCATGAATAGTAGACAAAGGTCTCAAGAAAGGCAGGCAAACTCTCCAGACGTTTCTGGGGAAGGCCGAAATACCAAGGGAGACGGAAGACAGGTTGACTAACCTCACTCAACTACTATTTGCCTTTTGATATATAAAAACCTATAATTAAGCATATGAATATTGAAAAATCATTGTGGTCCAGCGATGGAAACAGCATTTCTCTCTCGGTTCCTTTTACTAAGGTCAACCGTGAAAAAAGAACTGTATCTGGATTTGCTACCCTAGATAATTTGGATCAAACAGGCGATGTCGTAACAGCAGAAGCATCAATTAAAGCTTTTGAATCTTTCCGTGGAAATATTCGTGAGATGCATGGATCAAATGCTGTAGGCAAAATGATTTCTTTTAAACCAGAAACATACTATGATCCAAGAACAAAAGAATTTTATAATGGAGTGTATGTAGACGCATACATATCTAAGGGTGCACAAGACACATGGGAAAAAGTTTTGGATGGCACACTATCTGGATTCTCAATTGGCGGAAAGATTACAGAATCTGATAATGAAGTAAATAAAGCAACAGGAAAAACAACTAGATTTATTAAAGAATATTCTTTGCTTGAACTTTCAATTGTAGATTCTCCAGCAAATGAGTTATGCAACATTTTGTCAATTCAAAAGATGAATGGTCAACTTGTGTTTAAAGGAATTGCTGCAGAAACAAAAATTGAAAATATTTTTTATTGCGAAGAAAGCGATTCTGTTTTTATCTCAACAGAAAAAACTTATGACTCTCCAGTATCTGGAAAGCCAGCAGAACTTATTGGATGGGTTGAAAGCTCAGATGTTAATAAGTCAAAAGAGATAGATAAGATTCTTGATGCATATAAGCAATCAAGATTTACGTTGCCTGATACACAATTAGCAAAACAGGCAAACGCAGAAGGAGGTAATGAAGTGTCAGAAAATACAGAAGCAGTAGCAGTTGTCGAAGAGACTGCCGTAGCTGCAGAAGAGACAACTCCAGTTGCAGAGGCTCCAGCCGAAGCAGTTGCAGTTGAAGCAGAGGCTCCAGCCGCAGCAGAAGCACCTGCAGAAGACGCTCCTGCCGAAACTCTGGAGAAAGCAGCCGACGTATCAGAAGTTGAGGTCAATGCAGAACCTGATTTTGCAAAAATGTTGGGCGAACTAAAAGGCTTTTTCTCGGATACTTTGACAAAGGCATCCGAATCAAATGCTGCTCAAGTTGCATCAATTAAGGAAACAGTTGAGACATTCAGCAAGAGCGTAGATGCTAGAATTACAGAGTTGGCAGAACAACACACAGCATTATCAAATGCTGTAAATGAAGTAAAAAGTACTCTTTCAGGAGTACAAAAGCGTGTAGATGCCGTTGAGGCAGAAACAGCAATTAAGAAGTCTTCCGATCTTGGCCGATCAGAAGAGGTAACAATCAAGAAATCTAAATGGAACGGTTCTTTCCTCGGTTCCGTGAACGAAATATTTAACTAAGGTAGGTAAAAAACAATGAGCAATGAACTATTAGAAAAAGCTGCCGCAGCTGGTACAACAGTAACTGGCACATTTGCTTCTGATACCGCTGCTGGTGGAGTACACCGTGCAGCCGAATCAGGCAACGGCGGTCTTCTAAACCCAGAGCAATCTGCTCGCTTCCTTGACTATATGTTCGACGCAACCGTAATCGGCAAGGTCGCACGTACAGTAAGATTGAAGTCAGATACAGCAGAAATTGATCGTATGTCAGTTGGCGAGAAGCTTATGAAGCTCGCTTCTGAAGGAGAAAACACAGCTGCTAACTCAGCAGTAACCTTCTCAAAGATCTCTCTTACAACAAAGAAACTCCGCATGGACTGGGAGCTTTCAACAGAGTCCCTTGAGGACAACATCGAAGGTGCAGATCTCGAAGATCATATTGCACGTTTGATGGCAACACAAGCAGGAAATGACATTGAAGATGTTCTTCTAAATGGAGATACATCTCTAACATCAGACGCACTTTACAAGTCATTCGATGGCGTTGTAAAGAAGTCAAAGGCAACAGGTCGTGTTGTTGATGCAACAGGAGCAACTATTTCTCGTGAAGTATTCAACAAGGCACTTAAGGCAATGCCACGTAAGTACAAGCAGCGCCGTGCAGACCTTCGCTTCCTTGCTGGTTCAAACTTGATCCAGGATTATCTATACTCAACATCACAGTTGGGTTCAGATGGTTCAGCTAACCCACAAGATATCGCTTCAAGCGTTATCCGTGGAGCTCAGCCTGGTCTAGGTGGTCCAGCAGGATTTGTGGCACCATTCGCATTTGGTATTCCAATTGTTGAAGTTCCACTACTTCCAGAAACACAGACAGGAACCCACACAGGAGCTTCAGGAAGCCATGGAGATGTACACTTGACATTCCCTAACAACATTGTTGTTGGTATTAAGCGTGATGTCACAGTTTATCGTTTCTTCTGGCCACGTAAGGACTCTATTGAGTACACAATGTATACTCGTGTAGGAGTTCAAATCGAGCAGGCAGACTGCTGGGTAGTTGTCAAGAACGTTAAGGTCGCTTCCTAATATATAGGATTTAGATCCGCTAAAGGCCCCTCAAAATAAATTTTTGGGGGGCTTTTCATTTTAATTTAACAATGCTATAATTGTTAATACCTAGTAGAAGGAGTAATACATGTCATTTGAGACATTAAAAGTCGCAGAACTCAGAGAAATTGCAGAGAACTTTGCAGTAGATACTGACGGAATTAAAAGCAAGGCAAATATAATTGCCGCATTAGCAGAAGAAGGCGTGACCTGGTCAGTATATCAAAAGACACTTGATACAGTTAAAGAGGCTAACGAGGACGCTTTTGCATCAGAAGAAGTTCTTCCAAGGCTTGATACAAAATCAATTAATGCAGAGGATACAGTACTAGTTAGAATGACTAGAGAAAATTTTAGATATGATATTCTTGGTTTTACATTTACAAAAGAGCATCCGTTTGTTGCAATGAATGAAAATCAAGCTCAAGAAATTTTTGACAAGGAGGAAGGTTTCCGTTTAGCTACCCCAAAGGAAGTACAGGAGTATTACGGATAATCTTTACTAAATGGAGATATTAGTAGGGACCAATGCACCAATAAAGCATAAAGTATATTGGAGAGGTGCTCCAGCAGATGCTGATTTTACACCTACAGCTAAGATATATGATGTAACTTTAGATCCTCTTTACAATATTAATCCAGGAACAGTTTTGTCTACCCTTGTTTCTACAAAAATTGAAACAGATATTGGAGTTTACGAAGTATATCCACCAATTTCTCTTGTAAATAGAGATAGAAGAATGGTTATTAAATGGGAGTATTCTGTAAACGGAGAAAGCTTAGAAAAAACAGATGACCTTATTGTTGTAACTCCATATGTAGACATAACACAGGCTGGGGAAGAGCTAGGTTTAGGCTCAGATCCTTCAGACCCTAACTATAAAACATATTTTCAAATTGTTCAAGCAGAAAGATATGCAAGAAAAACAATTGAAAGTTTTACAACTCAAAAATTTTATCCATATCTAGACACTGTTACCGTATACGGTTCTGGATCAGATGTTCTTCCTTTGCCAGCAAAAATTAGCACAATACATAGAATATATCAAAACGACGTTCTTGTTTTAGATAATATAAGCAACTCTAATAATTGGATATATCAAACACAAATATCAGAATCTGGATTTGGAGTTAGAATCAATAGAGCAAGCTCGCTGGATAATTTGGTATATTCAGCTAACGGTTTAGTGCCACCTTCTATCAATGATTCATATCAAGGAGCATTTGTTAAAGATCAGGCTTACAAAATTGAAGGAAGATTTGGCTGGACACATGTTCCAAATGATATAGAAACAGCATGTATAGAACTCATGAAAGACTATTTCTCAAAAGATAGAATCTGGAGAAATAAATATATTAAATCAATATCAACATTTGACTGGGATTTTGAATATACGCCAGATGCACATAAAACAACAGGAAATTTATATGTTGATAATTTGCTTGCAGATTACGTGCTAAGCCAAATGGTAGTAATATAATGAATGATTTAATAGATTCTATATTAAGCATGAATATGGACGTCTATAAACAAATAGACTATCAAGATCCTGACAGCGGACAATTAAAAAAAGAATGGCAATATGATAGAAGTATACCTTGTCATGCAAAAGGAGTCATATCTAATTCTTCTTCTTCTAGAAGCGGAGACAAGCAAGTTTTAAGTAATAAATATACTAATGAGCAAATCATACAAATTAGAACAATAGGTAAAATTGGATATCGTGAAAAAATAACTAATTTACGTGACGCAGAAGGAACAGTAATATGGGTAGAACAAAACTTTCCAACCGATACACCTACTGTTTTTGAAGTTATGGGAACAACACCTATAACAGATTTGTTTGGAGTGGTTGTTGGTTATAACACTACAATTAAAAGATCGGAGAACCAGGTAATTGGACTCTAGTGCAGTATTGGTACAAGCAGCCAGCGGACTACATAAGTACATGTCTGGTACTTCTGGCATTGTATTAAAAGATAGTACAGTAGCACAAGTTTCTGCTGCAGTATATTATCAATCTAAAGTAATGTCTAAACTTACAACAAATAAACAATTTCAAGAAAAATTTCGTAGCGTTATATTTTCTCAAATTCAAAAAGATTTTGGAGAATATATAGATGCACAGGCAAGAATAAATCCATCAACACTTCATCATGTGTATGAATGGAAAAAGACGGGAAATAAAACATCTAGATTATTTGCTCTAGAAATTAGAGAATCAATAGGTTTATCTTTTAGATTAGGATATTCATTTAAAGATTCAAAATCAATGGTGCCTACAAACTATGGAAAATCACGTCACGTTTTTAAAAATAAAGCAGCAGTTATGGAAGCTGGAGATCCAGTTGTAATACGTCCACGTGCAGCAGAAAGACTTGTATTTGAAATAGATGAAAGAGTTATTAGAATGCCAAAGGGAGCAGCAGTTACTGTTAAAAAACCAGGTGGAGGAAAAGCAACAAATAGATTTCAAATTGCATATGCAAGATTTTTTACAAGCAATCTTGTAAATTTATCTATCAAGAAATCAGGGTTCCAGCAAATATTCAATTCTTCTTTAACAAAAGCAATGAAGCTTCCTGTTGATATTAAAAAAGTTAGATACTCATTTTCGCCTAATACTGTAGATTTACAAGCAACTTCTGCAGTGGCATCAGCATTTGGAGGAATTTAATGAGCCCGTCAGTTAATGATTATAAACATGATGTAATGTATGATTTAAGATCGCATCTTTGGCAGGAATTGCTAGAAGCAGACCTATTTAATCCACAAGATTATTATAGCGATAATCTAGGAGAAGAGTTAATTCCTATAATACCAGTTCAACAATTGCCAGAAATGAATCAATTTTTAAATGGTAAAAAGCATATAGTCTATGACAAGATAGGGTTATCCTATGAAGAAAACTGGGTTATTTGTTGCGAACAAATTTTATTTACAATATATTCTACAGATATTTCAGACATAGTTCAAATTCGAAATATGATGACTGACGTATATAGAAGAATGGACGAGACGGCTACTGAAATAAATAGAGATTATTCAGTGTTATCTGAAAAATTTAAGTTCTATAGCGTATTTATAGCTGATATATCTCCGACCACCCCCTCTGAAGAACTAGCTGGGTTCTTCTCTTCAGACGTTATACTAGAAGTTAAATATGCCCGTAATGTTGACACAGCAGGCAGATTTGATTAATTTGCCTTAAGGGGCATAATTCCCTATAATTGGATATAGAGGAAAGGGCCTAGCCAGCCAAAGATTCAAAGATTGACAGCAACAAAATATATATATATATTTTTTTGAAACAGGAGGAAAAACAAAGATGGCATTTAACTCAGCCAAAAATATTCTTGTGGGAGCTTCACCGCTCTACATCTCGAATTCTGACTCTACTGTATCAGGTTATGTCGAAAATACAGAGCCAGGAGTAGCAAGAACTGGTACATCTGCAAAAGATGGCGTTCCAGCATTTGCTGCTACAGCTTCTTATCGTACAACACTAGATGCTGCACAGTCAACAGCAAACAATGCTTACCGTAACGTTGGATTTACTAACAATGGTCTTCAGATCACTTATAACCCAACATACGATTCAGTAACTGTTGACCAGTTGCTGGATACAGCAAAGCTATTTAAGTCTGCGATGGAAGTTATGATCGCAACAGAAATGGCAGAAGGAACACTTGAGAACGTTCTTGTAGTTTTCGGACAGGGACAATCAACTCTTACAAATTCAGGAAAGACTCTTGGACTTGAAGCAGGATCTCTCGGTGTTGCTCCAACAGAGCGTCAGCTCGTAGCTATTGGACAAGCTCCAACAGATGTAACACCAAACTCAGAGCGTATTTACTATGCACGTCGTGTATTGTCTGTACAACAGTCACAATTCTCACTTGCTCGTAATACACCAACATCTTTCCCAGTAACATTCCGTCTTCTTCCAGACGCAGGTTACGTAGGATCAGAGTACGGAAAGATTATTGACCGTACTTGGACCCCAGCTTAATTAAATTAAGATAATAAAGCCCCCTTTTTAGGGGGCTTTGTTATTGTGTCTGTAATATCATTATGCTATAATAATTAAGACTATCCAAGGAGGATAAATTGGCAACTACAGTATATAACGTAGAAGAAGTTACTCTACAAGATGGCTCAATAGCAAAATTGAAGCCGTTATCTATTAAAGAACTAAGAAAGTTTATGGCAGTCATTACCAAAACTGCAGATGTTACAGAACAATCACAATCGCTTGATCTGTTAATTGAGGCATGCGGAGTGGCGCTTGAAGGCCAACTTCCAAACCTGGTAAAAGATAAAGATGCGCTAGAAGCAGCACTTGACATTCCAACAATCAACAGAATTCTAGAAGTCTGTGGTGGAATTAAGATGGATGATGATAACGCAAATTTAACTCAGGCGGCGGTTCTAGCTGGGATGAACTAGATCTAGCTGCCTTAGAGGGAGAAGTGTTTCTTCTAGGACATTGGCGGAATTACGATGAACTAGAATCAAATCTCTCAATGCCAGAACTTATTCAAACACTAAAATCAATATCTAAAAAGGAATCAGAAAAAAGAAAATTTACTGCAAGCCTTAAGGGTATAAACTTAGAAGATGATGAAGAAAAAGAAAACAGTTCTAGTTTTGAAGAAGTCAGAAAGAGAGCACTAGGAATAAATGCAGATGATAGCGATATACTTTCTCTGCAGGGACCACTGGCTCAAGAAGCTGGCTTTGGAATAGGGGCGGGACTAGGATATGTTAAGGAGTAGATAGCGTATGGCTGATGAAAACATTGTAACTAATATAGTTGCCAATGCGGATTTTTCAAACCTTATTGCAGATGTCAATAGGGTAACAGCCTCTCTATCTAAATTACAAACCCAGTTAATACAATCTGATGCAAAATTAGCAAATCAGATTGCTGTAATGAATAGATCATTTGCAGAAAATTTAAGAAGAACTGGTCAATTCTCAACACACTTTGTAACACTAAGCTCTGACGTAGAAAAGTTTGGTAAAAACTTAGACGGTGGAAAACTAAAACTAAGAGACTACTTTAGAACATTTCAAGAGCATACAAAAACATCTGGCGGATTAATTAGAGAGCTTGCTAAACAGCAAGTAGCGCTACAAAATGCAATAGTTCAACCCTTGGGCAAAAATGCTCAAGGGCTTATGCAATATAACGTACATATTCCACAAGGATTAGATGCGATAAAAAATAAGACGGCTTTAGCAAGACAAGAGCTTGCTATTATGAATAAGGTTATTCAAGATGGCGGAGTTCAATTAATTAACTGGGGTAAAAATACTCAGTGGGCTGGTCGTCAGTTAACAGTAGGACTAACAGTACCATTAGCAGCATTTGGTGCAGCTGCAGCAAAAGCATTTAGAGAAGCAGATGCCGAATTAACAAGATTGACAAAGGTCTATGGTGGAGTTGCTGCTACATCTGCAGCAGATCTTGCAGCAATTAGAAAAGATGTTTCTGCAACAGCAAAAGAACTTTCTGCAGCATATGGAACATCATTTAAAGAAACAATTCAGCTAGCAGCTGATATAGCTGCAACTGGACAACAGGGAGCTGAACTTATAGGTTCGGTAAAAGAAACAAGTCGTCTTGCAGTACTTGGAGAAGTTGATCGCCAAGATGCAATGAAAGCAACTTTAGCAATTCAAACTGCATTTAAGCAAAATACTGAACAACTAACAGAATCAATTAACTTTTTAAACTCAGTTGAAAACCAAACTTCAACAAGTTTAGCAGATTTAATTGAAGCTATTCCAAAAGCTGGTCCAGTTATTCAAGGATTAGGCGGAAGCGTAAAGGACTTAGCTTTATATCTAACTGCTATGCGTGAAGGTGGAGTTAATGCAACAGAAGGAGCAAATGCTTTAAAGTCAGCGCTTGCATCATTAATTAATCCAACAAAAGTTGCAACAGAAAAATTTGCAGAACTAGGAATTGATTTAAAGGGAATAGTTACAGATAATGCTGGAGATCTAACTGGCATGATACTAGAGCTTCAAGGCGCTCTAGATAATTTAAATCCTTTACAAAAATCTCAAGCTATCGAGCAGTTATTTGGTAAGTTTCAATTTGCAAGAATGCAAGCGCTATTTGAAAACTTAGGAAAAGAAGGAAGTCAAACACTTCAAGTATTAGATTTGATGAAGGCAAGCTCACAAGACTTAGCTTCTGTAGCAGCACGAGAATTAAATCTTGTTACAGAGTCAGCATCTGGAAAGTATAAGAGAGCTGTAGAATCATTAAAAGCAGATCTAGCTGGAATTGGCGAAGAATTTTTAAAGGTACAAACATTTTTTGTTAATGTTGTAGATAGCATAGTTAAATTTGTAAATAAATTACCTGCTCCAGTTAAAACAATTTTAACATTTGTAACGGGACTTACAGCAATAATTGGTCCAGTCATTATGTTAACTGGTGTTCTTGCAAACTTCTTTGGCTATATAGTTAAGGGAGCAGCAGCATTTAAGGCATTCTTTAAAGGCGGAGAAGGCTGGAAGATGCTTACTCCAGAAATGATGGCTGCACAAAAAGCAGGAACACTAATTGAACAAACTTTTTATAGTGACGCAAAAGCAGCTACTGTTTTAAAAACTGCTGTTGAAGGGCTTATAGCAGAGCTTTCAATATTAGAAGCAAAAGCAAAGAGCGGGCAAATATCAACAACTCCAATGTTTACAACAATGGGCGGTACCATTGTAGCTGGCGGAGGAAGACAAGTAAATCCAAATCATCCACTATTAAGTCCAACTGATACAAGATCAATGTCTCATTTAAATCCAGTATCAAAGATGACTACGGATGAAAAAATAAGACAAACTATATTTGGAGTTGTTCCAGGAGCCCCTAAAGTAAATCAAAAAATTGGTGGAACACCACAAATTTATATGTCTGAAGATCTTCCAAAAATAGAAGGAATAACATCTGTAAAAGGAGTTTCAACTGGTGTAGTTGCAGAAGAAGCAGCAAAATGGCATTCTATGACAGCCGCATTAGCAATGCAGTCAGACGCAGAAATTAAAACATTAAAGACTGAAGTTGAAAGAACTGGACTAATAACATCAGAACTTTCTGATTCATATCAAGCACTTTTGCCTAAGATGACAGAATTAACTTCAAATGCTGCACAAGCATCTGCTGCAATTGTTGCTGAACTACAAGCTGGAAAGATAACAGTTGATCAAGCTAGATCAAAAATAATGGCTTTAAATGCTGAAGTAGAAGCAATGATGGCTGCCGCAGCAACAGATATTGCAGGTGCACAAGGAAGAAGTATTAATCTTACAAATGTTCCATTACTTAATCAGCCAGTAGTAGATCCAGTTACTGGTAAAAGTAATATGAAAGAACTTTCAAGACCAGGTAGAACAAGAGGTCTTCTAAATAGAATTGCACAAAACCTTAAGGTAAAAACATTTGGTGCTCCATACAGTATTGAAACAACAAGACCTAGACGTATGGCTACGGGCGGTCCAGTATATATGGCAGGCGGTGGACCAAGTGGTACAGATACAGTCCCAGCATGGCTTACCGAAGGAGAATATGTATTAAAGAAATCTGCAGTAGACAAGCTTGGAGTTCCACTTCTTGATAAATTAAATAGCATTGCAGATGGACAAAGCGCATCAAGACCTAGACAGGCTTCTCATGTAAGTCAATCGGTTCCAATGACTGCTGCAGAATTAGGAACAGCATTTGGAGACCATCTTCCAAAAGGAACTTCTGCTTTAATTGCATCAATGCCAGAACATGGAGTTCAAGTATATGATGAACAAACACTTTCATTAACAGATAAAGAAAATCAATATTTAAGGCAAGGCAAACGTGGTCTAACACGAAATGAATTGCTACGTGCATTACAATCTCCAAAAATATTTAATACTAAATATTTTAAAAACCTTTCTCCTAAAGCTAAAAAAGAATTACAAAAGTTATTGTTAAGACACGCAGTAATGCTTCCAAATAATAGGATATATCATGATAATGATTTATCTGCAATTTGGGGAATGACAAAAGACTCTTTAGGTAAATTACCAAAAGGCGCAAGAACAGAAATAGAATCTGCTATAGCAAAAGCTCAAAAGCCTGCTATGTTTAGGGCAGATAGCTTTAAAGATAAACCATCGTCTGGACAAATGCCTACTGCACAAGCAAAAGCAGCAGCAGGAACAGATCCTTATTACTATCAACTTCCAGATTCTCCTACAGGCAAAGTTGGTAAATCTGCTGTAATTACAACAGATCCAATTACTGGACAAAAAGCTTCTCATGTCACAGGTGGAACAAAGAAATTTAGAAAGAGTATTTTTGAAGACCTGTTAGCATCAAGAAAATTTATGGGTGCTCCAAGAAAAGCTAGCGGAGGCTATATAGGAGGATCATCTGGTCCTATGGGATATGAAAATGGCGGTCCAGTTAAAGGATACCGTGGCGGAGGCTTAGTAGCAGGATTACTAGCTGCAATGGGAATACCGCTACTTGGAAACATGCTTGGAAACAAGGTCGGTGGAACAACTGGAGCAGCAATAAGCAATGTATCTAACATACTTCCATTCTTACTTCCTATGGGTGCAATGGGAGGAATGACAAGAGGTCTAACAAGTAAACTTCCTCAAGGAGCAACATCAACATTAAAACCATTAGCACAGACATCAGCTAATTTAATTAATATGGGTAAAGCTGGATCTCAAGCTGGTGCAGTTATGTCAAAGTTAGGGCCAGTTCTTGGAAGAGTTCTTGCTTCCGCTACCCCTCTCGGACTAGCAATTACTGGAATAACTACTGCATTAACAGCAGGATTTACTGTATTTAAAAAGTATCAAGAGCAACAAAAACTTAATGCTTTAGGATATGGTCTTACAGCAGAAGCAGCTCAAAAAGCAGGAATAAAATTTGTAGACTATAATCAAAAAATTAAAGATAGTATTCAAAGATCGAAAGACTTAATGGAGGCAAATAAGCTTTCGTATGAAAGCATGACACAAGCAGGCATCCCTATTAAGATGACTATCACTGAGTATCGTAAACTTAAAGAAGAAGTTAAGGGTGCATTTGATGAACAGATTAAATTAATTAATTCTACGAAGAAAGCAGAACTTGGAGATCTAGCAGTTAGATTTAAACAGCAATTTATTGCTGCAGGAATGTCTGCTGATGAAGCTACAAAGAAAATTTATGCAATGTTTGCTTTGTCTAAAAATGCAGATATGGCAGCAATATCTACTGTAGGAAATAAAGATTTTAGCGCTATACAAGATGCAAAGGGCGCAGCAGCAGGTTCATTAAAATCATTTGATACTGCTACAAGGCTAGGCAATGCACAATCACAAGCTGCAGCACTTAATACTGCATTAACGGCAGTAGATGCTGGAATTGAAGAAATTATTAAAAAGAGTGAAGAGGCTGCAAAGAAAGATAAGACTGGCAAAACTGAAAAAATTAGCATGTATCAAGCTGAAATTCAAATGATGGATTATTTAAATCAAAGTCAATATAAACAAACAACATTAACTGCTGCAACTATTAAAGAAATGGCAAAAGCCAACCCAGCAATTAAAGAGCTTGCCAATACATCAGATACAGTAGTAAGCGTATGGCAAAAGCTAAGACTACAAGCTTTGGGACTACAAGGAGATCTTTCTCAACTTAACGCTGCTCAAACTCAAGCACTGTATAACATGGGAATGATTATACAGCAAAAGGTTATTGATGCTAATAAGCAAGTAGGCGGGGCTTTGGCTGATGAATACGATCAGCTAGGAAAGCTAAAAGCTCAAAGAGAAAAACTTGCAACTCAAGCAAAAGGACAAAGTGTTAAAGATCAAATATCTGCAAGAGATAGAATTAAAGCTCTTCAAAAACAGATTGATGCTACAAATAAACTAGCTGATGCACGTATTAAGGCTCTTAATGCAGCAAAAGAAGATGCTGATCTTAATCGTGAAATGGAGTCAGCAAGACTCGAAGTGCAGTTTGCACAATCTACTGGCAATACACAACAGGAAGCACAGGCAAGGCTTAGATATGAATCCGCTGTACAAAATCTTCAAACATTAGGACAAACAAGAGCAATTGAAGCAGCAAGAGATAAAGCAAATGCGCCTCTTATTGCTGAAGTTGAAAAGATTAATGAAGCAAATCAAAAGCTTGCAGATGCAGCAGCCGCAGCTGGAGAGAACCTAGCAACACTTGATAAAAAGATAGCTGCACTAAATAAAACTATTGATAGCTTAAATGCTGCTCAAACTGCATACAATTTAAATCTTGTAAAGTTTTTAGATGAGAATCCAGGAATGACAGAAGCAGATTTTAGAAAAACTGAAACTGGAAAATATTTGCTTGCTGGATTAGTTGCTCCTACAGAGGCCGCAGGAGTTAATTTGGGACCAAAGAAGGGTGCTAATGGTCAATGGTATGGTTTGCCAAATGGTGGTTCTAGCAAGCCAGATCAAGCAGGAGATCTAGCATCTAAGTCAATAACTGCAGACAGGCTTATTATTGGCGGAAAAGATTATATCGATTACATGAAAGCCTCAGCAGGTCCTACACCAGCAACTCCAGCTAAGTTTTCTGATGACCCAAAGAAGTCTGGTCAGTATGCTGGAGGAACATATGTAACAGCATCAGAATTAGAAAAGTCAGGAGCTAAAAAACAATTTAGAGGAGCTGGGGATAGAACTGGAACGTGGGTAGGTTCTACATTTACAGATAAAAATGGACAAAGATGGCGGGTTACAGGAGAAGCTGGATATGCTGGATTCTCTGTAGTTAAAGCTGGAAAAGGATTAACACATATTAATCCTAATATTCCTACAATAGTTGGAGATAACGGACCAGAAATGTTGTTTGGCAATATGGTTATTCCAGATATTAATAATATGCCATATGCCACACCAACATACAATGTACAAACTGGACAAAAGAATTTTGCAAACTTAGCTTCTCAATCTGCACCTCAGCAACCAATTGTTTTAAATCAAACAATTATGCAGGCTGAAGGAGAAAATATGGATGCCTTAGTAAGAAAAGTAACAACAGCAACCATAGAGGTTTTAGAAAAAGGAAATAGAAGATCTATTTCAGAAATGGGTCCAAGGAGGTCATAATGGCAATAACATTACCCGTAGGTTCTGTTTTATATATAGATACATCAACTGATGACAATCCAGTATGGGCTAAATTAACTGAGCATAATAGAGAGCCAGTAAGTCTAGGAAATAACAGAATTGAAAAACAGCAAAGAATGGCAAATGGAACAATGCGTAAATTATTTACTGCAGATAAAAAAGTAATTTCTACTAACTGGAGAATGCTTCCTTCATATAGCTCTATGACAATAGATGGCGGATATGGAGCAATTGATTTAAAAACTTTTTATCATAATAAAGGGAAAGGTTCTTTTAAACTAAAAATTTCTTATAATGCAGTTACTGCAAGAGATGAAGTTATTAATGTTATATTTTCTGAGTGTAGTCATACGCTTGTTAAAAGAAATGTTAAGTCTAAATCATCAGATGCTGCTCAAGAATTTTGGGACGTCAGCATAGGTCTGGAAGAAGTATAATGCTATCTGGATATACTAATGCACTTAATGCTATAAATAAATCAACTTCATATACCTCTGTTCCAGGCTGCTGGCTAGAGTATAATATGAATGAATTAATTGATGGAGTTAATGTAACCGCATCAACAGATGTCACATCTTCTTCAGGAGACACACTGCCATTTAAAAAGTTGTTTCCAGTAAAGTCTATTATTGATCCAAGAAGACCAAAGACCGCAGGTATTAAATATTTAATTTTAAATAATAGCGTAAATCAGTATCCTACAATTTACTCTACCTCAACAAATCAAACATACAGACTTTATTACCCAGGAGAAAAAACAGAGTACAAGTATTGGGTAAGCAAGAGAGCAATAGTCACATCCCTTTCTGGATGTTTGCTAACCGTAACCTACCCAGCTGCTAAAACAGCAGCAGCAAACAAGATAACAATTAAATTTGAAACTTCACATTCAAAGCCAACAGCATGGACAGTTAAGATAAAAAATTTAAGTGGGGTAGAGTCTACAATTTCAACTAATGCTGTTGTTCCAAATAATGGAGTTGTAGATTTATATTATAATGGTACAGCATGGACTACAACTAAATTTTCTACTCCATCACAGCCAGTAGGAATATCTGAAATAAAATTAGAGGTTACAGCAGTAAGTGTTGCAAACGAGTACATAGGCATAATTGAAATAGCAGCAAAGTGTATAAAAGATGTTACAGACAGACTGGTTACTTTTGATGTTAGAAAACAGTCTTCAAATTCATCTGATGGTATAACTCCAGTTGGAATGGTTACAGCAAACTCATTGTCTTTAGATTTAAATTGTTATGATGGAACAGGATTTATATATGATAAGACATTTCCATTTGATAAGAATAAAATTAATTTATACAAAAATATTGTCATTGAGCCTTTTATTACAATTGAAAATTCTGATAAGATCCCTTATGGAGTTTTTTATTCAACAGAAGAATTTAGCTTAAGCGAATATGGAGATATAAATATATCAGCATTAGATGGAGCAGGATACTTACAAAAAATAATGGCTCCAGATATCTTAATGAGAGATTACTCCTCACAAGCAATTATAAGAAGATTGCTTGATAGCGTAGGATTTACTAATTATAATTTTAATACAACATCAACTGATTCTTCTACGGTTACACCAATGTTTTATTATACAGACAGCACAAGAACAGTATGGGAGCATATTCAAGATTTGTGTAATGATACTCAAATGATTGCTGTATTTGATGAATATGATGTTCTACAGTTTTATACAAGAGAATATTTATTTCAAAATAAAGATTCTGTATTTAAATTTAGATATGATGCAAAGGGAACAAATGGAGAAAATTTACCAAATATTATAGATCTAAAAAAGACAGTTGTTCCTTCTGCAAAAGCAGTTAAGGTTAGATATACTCCACAATTAACTTCTCAGTATACATACTCAGCAGATCCAGTCTACGAATCTGGAATCATTAAGCTAGGTGCCGCAGCTTTAACTAAAACCCTAGAGGCATCTACAGGAGCGGGAGGATCAATATTTACTGAGCCTGTTTCTGTATATGAATCAGCAGTAGATCATGTATTTTATCAAAAAGCTGGTTTCTTATTAATTAATAAAGAGATTATAGAGTTTGATGCAATTAGATATATATATCAAGTTTTAGGTCAAAGCACAACTGCAGAGCAATGGATAACATCAGATATAGATATTGCTAAATATCAAGGTCTTGCTCAGCCAGGAACTTTTAAGCCTACTGGGGAATTTAGAATTAAAGAACGTAATGCTTTTGGATTATTGCCTGCTCCAGCAAGACATGAGGTTAATCTTGTAGCAATTAAATCAAGATGGTCAACATATGTTTATGATAAAGATGCAAAAACAACAACATTAAATAATAATTTAATGACTTTAGAATCAACAGACTCAAGTAGCTTAAAAACTCCAAGATCTATGCTCACAGTAAACTCTTTAATTACTGCTACACCTACTGCCACTTCCCCAACTAAATATACTATTAGCAGCACAACTGCAAAAACTATAAAATCTGGATATAATAATTTTGTAGTAAGCACTAGTATGTATTTTCCAATTGCTAAAAACTCAGATGGCACAGCTAGCGGAAATCAAATTTGTGTAGGAGGAATTGCGGTATGTCTTAATGCTGCTCACACAACGGGATATATTGTGCATGTAGAACCAGTACAAAGTGCAGTTGCTAGAGATCTAAAAGAGCGATGTGTAAAAATAATTAAGGTTGTAAATGGAGTAGCAACAACTCTTACCGATAGTCAGACTGATCAAAATCAATTTCAAAGTATTCAAGGCGGTAAGATGTATAATATTCAATTAAAGGTTAACACTACTACAAATAATACAGAAACATTTAAAACATTTAAGCTTATGATTGATAATACAGAAATATTAGCTATTGATAAAAGCCCTATACCTACAACAGAAATTGCTGGACTTGTAGCTGGAATCGGAACAGTAAGATATGATTACATGTATACTTCACCTATTACAGATGCAGAATTTAATACTAAAGAAGTATACAATCCATATAAAGGGTACCTAGGACAGAATTCATTTTTAGTAAAACAATTTTCAAATTTTATTTTGTCTAAAAGTTCGATGCCAGAAGAGATAGGGTATATGGAAGAGTTTGGCCCAGTCGCCAGAGAAATATTAAAGATTTCTTCTAGAATAACTTCTGGCGATAATATACCAGCAATTCCAAGATATCCTGTAATTACAATGAATCCTTTTGCAACCATTGTGGGATCTAATATTGATGCCTTTACAATGGAAGCCTACATTATAAATAATTCAGGAACATATACAATGTTAAGTGATGGAGAAACAAAATTCTTTAAGGTAATTGGAGACAGTATAGTAAAATCAGACTCATTTGAATATATGGATCCAAATTTAACAAAAGAAGAAAAACAAGAACAGTTTGCCTTCGATTCAAACTGGATTCAAAAAGAGTCAGAAGCAAAAGCACTAGCGGACTGGATGAAAACACAATGGTCAAAACAACAAACCATTATTGAAATGTCCATTTTCTTTAATCCACTTTTACAGATAGGGGATATAGTAGAAGTATCATACCCAAAGGCTGGACTTTATTCTAGCGAAGATTCTTCTATCCCGTCAGGATCTGCTATAGGTAAATATATAGTGCTAGATTTAAATCATGATTGGGTAGATGGACCATCAACCAAGATTCTGTGTAGGTCGATTTATGTTAATTGAAATGGTAGAATGTTAATATGGCAACTAATAATCCAAAGCTAAAGCTTTTTGCAGACGATCCATTAACCAAGGTTATTAAAAAAGAACATTGGGACGAACTAGACCCATTTTCTTTTCAAATAAACGAAGATCCTGCAGGCAGCCTTCCAAACAATAAGTTTAAATTTGAAGTAAATGTTGGAGAGAATGATGACGAGCCAGACGAGGATCCAAATAAGGATAAACTAAAAGCTCCCAATCTTGAAGATATTACAGTTGTAAAATCTGAAATATATTTTGATCAAAAAAATATACCAAAAGCAAGATTTATTTTTAATGTTAAAAATAGTGCTGGAGAAGACGTAATTGGTGTATATGGAAAGGGAGGCTAAAATGAATCTCGTAGGAGAATATGTCTTTTATGAAAATGGCAAGGAAATAGCCAGGCATTCAAACATCCTAACAAGATTTGGCAAAAGATTTTTAACTTCTTATCTTGCTGGAGCAGTTACTTTTGATAATAAAAGCATAGCAGTTGGAATAGGTAACAGTACTCCATCTGTAAATAATACTCAACTTGATTTTGAATTTTATCGATCAGCAGTTAGTTTGGGAAGCATAGATATTCAAACAAATCCAAGCACACAGGCATCCACATATGCAGTAGTATATAAAACAACATTGCCAACAGATATTGTTGGAACAATAAAAGAAGTTGGTTTATTTGCAAGTGCAACAGAAGGTAATACAGACTATTCAAGTAGATTTATTTCTACATTTGAAAACAATCTTAGCTGGTTAAATGACGCAGGTTCTCCAGCAGTAACAACGTATTCTCCAACTCCAAGAATAGGAAATACCTGGTTTAGTTTAACATCTCCTGCAAACCAGTCTACAAAATATAATTTATTGACAAACTTCGATCTCTCTGGTTACAGTCAGAATGACAGTTTAACTTTAGCTTTTAAACAACAAGACACAAATCTTGATTATGTGTTTGTTAGATTTTATAGTACAACAAACAGTTATTTTGAAATAAGATATCCAGGAGATTCGTCTACAAATAACAAGATTGTTGCAAAAACATTAGATAATTTATATGCATCAGGATATGGAGCAGGAACTCCAGATGCAGAATCTATCATACAAGTATCTGTAGGAGCTCAGGCTAAAAGCTCAGGAAGCACTACCGTTCTTCTTGATGGCCTTAGAATTAATGATGAAGATTCATTTAATTCTTCTGCTTCTATTATTAGTAGATCTGTTTTAACAAATGCAATATCTAAATCTTACGGCAGAGAAATGGATGTTGAGTATAGAATAGGATTGACATTCTAATGAGACCAGATTACGATGGTTTAGACGATAAAGTAGTAGGTACAGCAGACTTACAAAAAAATGCACAAGGCGTAGATACGTCAAATAGTGTTTTGTCTAAAGACTCTTATTCTGTCACAATTGAAAACTTGCCAGTAAAGCTTGTAGGAAAATATAATTTTGTATTTAACTACTATTATAAAAATCCAGACGATACTCAAACAACCCCAGTGCTTGGGCCACCTTCAGCAACATATTCAATTGAGCTGACAATACCAGATTTATCAGAAGCTCCAACAAATGTTGTAGCAGTCGGTGGAGTTTCTTCATACACAGTTTCATGGGACAAGCCAACATTTAAAACATATGGCGACACTATAGTATATGAAAGCAACACAAACTCTTTCAACTCTTCTTCTAAGGTAGTTTTTGTAGGCACAGATACTCAATGCAGTGTTATTACTTCTGATTACAATAACAAGTGGGTATATGTTGTTCATAGAGATATATTTAGAGAAGCACATAAAAAGGGTACGGTTGCAGGACCAATAACAATAAAAACTGCTGACCCAGACACAACATTTACCGTAGCAAACCCAGGAAGCACTAGCGCTTCTGCATCTATAGATCCTTCTGACCTAAGCGGATTTAGTTTAGTTTCAACAATATCGTGGGCACAGTCCACGGATACAAAAACTGCTGGTTATGCTATACGGTGGTCTACTAATGATCCATCTACAGTACAAACCCCTTTATGGGAGTATGCATCAGTTTCTGGAAGATCAACAACTTCTTTTACGGCTACAGGTTTAATTCCAAACACAACATATTACTATCAGGTTGCTTCGACTACTCCTTACGACGTGGTAAACTGGACTGGAGCCGCTTCGGGAACATTTATAGCTTCAGATGCAGATGGAACGGCAGCTGGAGCCTTGGCAAGACTTAAATCATATATTGCAATAGGTGGAGCATCCCAAGATCTATTTAAAATTGGAACAGGAATTTCTCAAGGAATTAATTTAAATACAGAACCATTAACAACTCCATCATTAACAAATGGAACCTATCACGGAATTATTTTAAATAAATCTACCACAAATGTTGGAAACAATTTTTGGCTAACAACAGGACAATTTAGAGTTGGAAACCCAACAGAGTTCATGTATTGGAATGGAACCAACCTATACCTAACTGGAAATATAAATGCCACTGGCGGAAAGTTTACAGGCAACATTCAGTTGGCTATACCAGCAGGGGCAACAACAAGCGGAGTTCTTTATGCAGGGGCTTCTCCTACAAGCGGTACAAGAGTAAGATTTAATAGCGAAGGTATTTTTGGATACGATGCAAGCGGTGAAACATTTAAGCTACAATCTTCGGATGGCTTAATGACTGCAACCAAGGGACAAATTGCAGGCTGGACATTAGATGGAACCAAGCTTACTAAAAATAATGCCAGGTTAGATAGCACTGGAGTAATTGAGCTTGGCGTTTCAAACACAGATAATATAATTAGACTTGATGCAAATGATGCAACCTACAGGCTTTGGATTGGAAGAAATTCTTCATCTACAGCTCCATTTAGAGTTACAAAAGAGGGAGCTCTCATAGCATCTGGAGCAACAATTAATGGAAACTCTACATTTTATGGAACATTAACAGTAGGAACACAACTTTCAGACGGAACTACAATTGATACAGTTAAGGCAAATGCTTTACAAGGTATAACTGATGCTGGCGCAGCAGCAAGCCAAGCAGCAATTGCAAAAGCTAGGGGAGATGAGGCATACAATCAGGCAATAGCTGCAGGAAATAGCGCTCAAGCAGCAGCAAATGCCGCACAAGCCGCATCAGACGCAGCAGCATTAAAAATGGCGGCATCTGATATCAATACAGTATTAGATCTTAATACAACAGTAATTAACGGAAGCAGAATAACCACTGGAACAATTGATGTTGCAAGATTAAATATTGCTGGTGGAACTCCAGGCTATAATGGATTTGTTATAGACGCAAATGGAATTCGTGCAACAAGCGGAGGATCCCAAACATTAAATATTTCTTCATCAGGAACTATTTCTTTAGGAGATCCTACTTTTGGATGGACAGTAGATAGTCAGTATATAACATCACGAAGTTTTTACACATCAGGATATAGTAAGTTAGTTTTAGACGGCTGGAATGGAACTATACAAGGTGGAAGAATTACTGCCTCAAAATTTGAAGCAAACACAATTACTGGTGGAACCATTACTGGCGCAATAGTTCAAACAAGTACCAGTAGTACAAATGTTAAATTACAAAATTCAGGTATAGATAGTTTACAAGTTACATTAAGTGGTACTACAGTAGGCCACCTTTACGGAGTAAACTTAAGCGGTGGGGCTATGATTTTACAGGGTGGCTCAAGTGCTCCAAGCTCTACGGGAGCGGTTTATGGAAGAGTTTATGTTGCAGCAAGCGTAGCTTCTATAGCGGGCGGTGCTTCGACTTCTATGTTGTTTAATGGAATTGACAACACAACAAGAATATTTGGTAGCGGTGGTATTTATACAGATACCGTAGGAAGCTTTTACATGAGGTCTGGTGATACTACAGCATCTACCGCTAATACATTTATCAACTCTACTTCAGGTTTAATAGCAAGATCTACATCTTCTAGAAGATATAAGACTGATATAGAATCTGTTTTTTATCCAGACGAATCTATAAAACTTTTGAGACCAGTTAAATACCATGGAATAAAAGATATGGAACGTGGGGACAATACTTGGTACACTGGATTAATTGCAGAAGAAGTTGCAGAAATAGCGGGCCTAGAACTGTTAGTACAGTATGACGAAGAGGGCAGACCAGACTCAGTAAACTATGCAGGACTCTCAGTAGTTCTAGCACAAGTAGTTGCTAGAATATTAAATAGGCTTGACGCCCTGGAGTCATAATGGTATACTGTTTATCTATCAAGGAGATAAAATGGCAGAAAAAATTGAATTAGTTGTAAATGCTCTTCAACAAAGAATTGGAGATCTTGTCTCACAATATGAGACAACCGTGGCAATTCTTCGTGCTGAAATTACGCAGCTATCGGATAAAATAGAAGAAATGGAAAAGTCTAAAAATACTGAGGAGTAAATATGGCATTTAATAATCTAACACCAGTAACTATAGGAGACGGGGATCCAGTAACAGCCGACGTCTTACGTAAGATAGTTGAGAATATTAATATTATTGCTAAAGGCGAAACCGTTACTCCAGTTAAAATTGAAAGTACAACAATTAATGGTGGTAAAGTAATTGAGGTAAAAGGATTTAATACAACAATTGGTGGAATTTTTGCGGGTAAAACTTTAAAGACAGACATGAAGCCTTTTCCAGTAAACTTTCCTACAATAGGATTTATTGAAACACCATCAATTAATGTTACTATTGAATATGCAGCATCAGCAGATGCAAGTGCACTATATACTCCATATATTATTAATGCAAGTAAAGATAAGTTTAGTATAATATGTAGAGCTCCAAAAGGAACTAAGTCTATTACAACAGCTAAAATTCATTGGACTGCTTCAGGAAATACTGCAAGTTTAACAGAGTAGATATTGACAATCTAAAACATTATGTTACAATTACTGTAACATAAAGTCGCATGCCTGCGACTTTTTACGTATTAAGGTATTTAATGACAAACGATTTAAAATGGATGCTATCATCTGATCAGCAATTTCCATATCAAGATGACAAGATGATTGAACTATGGTTTAAAGTAATGAAATGGTTTAAGCCAGATGTTGTAGACTATCTTGGAGATACTGATGATCAGGCATGCTATAGTAAGTATACAGAAGGCAGATCAGCAGAATTTTTAAATCTTCACAAAACAGATAGCAAAGATTTAATTGTTCCAACAATGCGTCATGAGGCAAAAGGAGCAAGAGACTTCTATGCTAAAACAAGAGATATGCTTCCAGACGCTCAACTTTTTTCAGCTTTAGGTAATCACGATGTAAGAATCTTTAACTATGTAGATTCTAAGTTGCCAGATTATATTAACGAGGTAACACCAGAAGCTCTTTGGTCTCTCGATTCTCTAGGTTATGAATATATATTCTATGATTCTTTGCCTAAGCGTAGATTTGGAGATATACATGTACATCATGGAATTTCAATTTCTGCCACAGGATCTGTTAGAAAAGATATGGAAGATATGCAGGTATCTCTAATTCGTGGGCACTCCCATAGAATTGCTTCACACATGGTAACTTATGAGCTAAGAAACAATGGTAATGGCGAAACATTAAGAGGTTACGAGATTGGACATATGTGTGATGAAAAGGGTCCAGGAATGAAGTATACTCAGCATCACGACTGGCAAAAAGGTTTTGCTATTGCTCATATTGAAAATGGAGAATATCCACACATTCAGATGATCCACGTATCACCAGATTATTCTTGTGTGGTAGATGGGAAGTTGTTTAAGCTATGATGACTTGCGGTAAATGTAATGGAAGAGTTTTTGTTGATAGAGTTTTTTCTCAAAAACTACATGTTGAGTTGTTTTGCATATTATGTGGCAAAAGAAATATGATTAATAAAGAAACGAGTGCTTTCGGCAGATGGCTAGAAAACGTAGAAAATCAAAACTCAAAGAACTACGGTATTTCTTCTTAAACGATCAAATACATAAAGTTCTTAAGGCATCAAGGTCTAAGGACGAAGTTATTGCCTGGCACTATGAAAGCAAAAAAAGAGTTTTGTATTCATATTCTCAAGTTGAAAAAAATATGTCAAAAGCATATTCTATATCTGAAGTTTCTTCTATGTTAAACAAACATAGGATTACAATTGAAGATTATATTCTTGAGGGTAAGGTGCGCCAGCCTAAAAAGATATATTCAATTAGTAATCCAGATAATAAAAATTGGTCTAAATATTTGTTTAGCGAATCGGACATATTGGACATCCACCAATATATATTAGATGCTGGACATTCAAACAATATACCTTCTAGGGCAGAATTATTAGGTCTTTTCAAACACAACATTATATTGTATACTAAGACCGATAACGGTTTTGTACCAGTATGGAAGGCGGAATAATGGCTAGCAGAGTAGTTGTATGCGATATATGCAGTAAAGAAATAGAATTGCGTTGGGGTATATTTGGACACGATGCACTATCAAGACATAGAAAGGCGGAGCATAAGTGACAACAAAGGTAAAGGTTGATTTGTCTTTTACTAGAAACCTTGGCAATTATGAAAGTATTAAAATTGGCATTGGCGTAGAAGATGACGTCAGGGCTGGAGAAAATGTTGATTCCGCAACAGAGCGTGTATATAAGTTTGTAGAAAATAAACTTGTGCAGAAAACACGAGAGGTGGAGGAAGAGCTAAAACGTGGCAAATGAGAGAGCTCCCTACATACTTATCGGGGTATACGAGAATTTATACAAAGAAAAGTATGATAAAAAACCACGTATAAATAAGTTTCGTGAGAAGTGGGCTATGCAAGATGTCATAGATAGTGTAGGATATGATCGAGCTAAGGAGTTGCTTGTTTATTATTTCTCTACTAATAAACTAGGACATCCTTTAAACTTTTTCTATAATAATTTTGATAGGATAGATGTATTGTACAAAGAGATTGAAAAAGACAAGATTAATCGCAGCATACTGCTGGATCAAACAAGAAGAATGGTTGAGGGCGAAGAGTGAATATAGAAGCAACGGTTATATCTGCTGTATGTAAAAATAAAGATATAAGCACACTACTTGCCGACAATGTAGATGAACTATTTACATCACATAGAGATATTTGGGAAAGTCTAAAGACCTATTACTATAAGTTCAAAGCAGTTCCAGAGGCTGGTGTTTTAGTAGAACGACATAAGGACTTTGAACCTACAGATGTTAAAGCAGAAACAGGATATTATTTAGACCAACTAAAAAATGAATTTATATCTGCAAAACTAAAGTCTATTATTATTCGTGGAGGTTCTGCATTAAAAGAAGATGCTGCCTCAAGAGTGCTTGCACAGATGCAAAGCGACCTAGCAAATCTAAGCAGATATACAAATAACGTAAGAGACTTAGACATTATTGATGTTGAAAATGCTGCAAGGCATTATCAGTCTGTAAAAGATAGATCTGCAATGATGGGCGGAGCCCCAGGAATCCTTACTGGATTTTCTGCTATTGATAAAGCATACCCTACAGGTATGGCACCAGGACATTTAATTGTTGCTATTGGTTGGCCAGGAAAAGGTAAGACTTGGTTCACAGCTTATTTAGCATGCAAGGCATGGGAGCAAGGATTTAAGCCAATGATTGTATCTCTTGAAATGTCTCCAGAAAATATGCGTGACCGTATATTTACAATGCTCGGCTCTGGAATATTTCGTGCAAGCGATTTGTCAAAGGGAGATATTAGTATTGATGATTTTAGGTCTTGGGGAAGCAAAAAGTTTGAAGGAAAAAATAGTTTTATATTAGTTTCTAATGAAGGTAATTCTGAAGTAACTCCTGCAACAATACAAGGAAAGATAGATCAGCATAAACCTGATCTAGTAATTTTAGATTATCATCAGTTGTTTAATGATAACAAGCGTAGCAATTCTGAAGTTGAAAGAAATAGAAATGTTTCTCGTGAATTTAAAATGCTTGCTGTATCTAATAATATTCCGATTATCGATATCACCGCTGCAACGGCAGACGATATATCGGACCAAGATAATCCGCCAATGATGAGCCAAGTGGCTTGGTCAAAGGCTATCGAATACGATGCTGACATGGCGTTAGCTGTTCATAGATATCCACAAACAAATATGATTGAGATTGTTTCTAGAAAAAATAGACATGGTCATGATTTTAATTTCTATTTAGATTGGGATATTAATCGAGGCATTGTAAAAGAAATTTACGAGAATCCATTCCAAAATGAATCACAAACAGATCAAAAGATTTCAAGTAAGAGTTGAGTTTGATGATGATGCAGGAATCCCAAGATTAAAATATCAGTATGAAAGCTTGCTTACTCACGATATGAGAGGCAAGGGATATGCAAGGGTTCTTGACATAGACACTAACTTTTCGGTAGAATTTGATGGACAAACGTGGGTGTTCTTAATGACACTTTACGGAGTATATGTAGGAAAGAAAAAGGCATGGCAGTCAGAGGGTATAACGCAAGGAAAGTTGATTCCACGCAGTATGCGCCCAACCATATCAAGTCAATAATAAAAGGCTTAGGTCTTGATATAACGGCGGAACCAGGTAATGAGGTTATGTTCTACTGCCCATTTCATTCTAATAGGCATACTGCTTCATGCTGTATTAATAAAAGTACAGGCGCTTGGCTTTGTTTTAATCCTTCTTGTGGAGAGTCTGGCACATTAATTGAGCTGGTTAGAAGAGTGCTCCATAAAAATGACTTTGAAGCAATGAGGTTTATATCAGCACAGGAAACAGAAGTATTAAATAACTTTGACGACATTATGTCTAATCTATTTGAAGAAAAACCAGAGTTTGAAGAATTCTCACAAGAAATCCTTGATAAGCTTTATAAAGAAATTCAATCAAGTAATCAAGCTATTGAATATTTAAATTCAAGAGGAATTAATCAAGAGTCTATTGAATACTTTAAGCTTGGATATTCTAGTAATATGAACATGGTTATCACGCCAGTTCATAGTCCCGATGGATTGCCTATAGGATTAGTGGGAAGATCTATTGAAGGTAAATCATTTAAAAATAGTACAAATCTTGCAAAAAGTAAAACTTTATTTAATATACATAGAGCAAAAAGAATTGGGGATCAAGTAATAATTGTTGAGTCAAACTTTGATGCAATTAGAATTCATCAAGCAGGATTCCCAAATGTTGTTGCTACATTAGGAGGATTCTTATCTGTAGATCAGCAAAACTTATTAAATAGACATTTTAATAAAATTATTATTATGACAGATGCTGACCAAGCAGGTAGAGAATTAGGTAAAAGTATTACTGAAAGATTAAGATTTAAAGACATCTTGTGGGCTTCTTATGAATATGGTAAGATATACCCTCATCAAGCAAAAGATGCAGGCGATATGACTGATGAAGAAATAAAAGCTTGCATAAAGAATTCTGTATCCGATATTGAATACAGATCCTGGAACTCATGATATAATGAAAGAACAGACGGATCTATACCGTCACTATAAAGGAGAAATAAATGAGTATAGTAAAAGGTCTAAAAGACCTAAATAAAGCACTAGACAAGCCTGTATATTCAGGCGGAGAAGAAAACAAAGGACGCTGGCTTAAGATTGAAGACGGCGAAAGCGTAAAGATTAGGTTTCTACAAGAGCTTGATCCAGATTCACCAAATTATAATGACAAGCTTGGTTGCGGTTTTATCGCATTAGAGCATACTAACCCAAAAGACTATCGTCGCAAGGCTCTAGATACAATGGAGACCGAAGGACGTGACTGGGCACACGAACAACATCGCAAGGATCCAAAGGCTGGCTGGAAAGCAAGAACACGCCTTTATATCAACGTATTAGTTGATGATGGCAAGAATGACCCTTATGTTGCAATCCTATCACAAGGCACAAGCGGAAAAACAATTACACCTACCTTAATTGAGTACGCTGGCGAAATGGGAAGCATTACAAACTTGATGTGGAGAATCAAGCGTAATGGTTCTAAAACTGACACAAGTTATACAATTATCCCTTTAGCAAAAGATGAGACCCCATTTGATTTCTCTTCGCTAGAATTGTATGACCTAGAAAAAACTGCAGTGCGACATGTACCATATGCAGAACAAGAAGCCTTTTACATGGGCGAAGGCGGACAATCAGACGAAACTACTGCATCTAGCAGCAGCGTAGACTGGTAAAAAGTAGAGGCGGAGAGTTAATGTCATTCACACATCTTCATGTGCATTCATATTATTCTCTAATGGATGGACTTAACTCTCCTGCCGAACTTGTACAAGCAGCAAAAGATGCTGGGCAATCAGCAATAGCCATAACAGATCATGGCACATTATCTTCACATAGAGAAATGCAGATTGCATGTAAAGAAATTGGAATCAAGCCTATACTTGGAGTAGAGGCATATCTATCTCCTACAGATAGATTTGATAGATCTTCAAAAACAGATAAATCAATTCAAGCATATAATCATATAATCTTGCTTGCAAAAAATAAAAAAGGACTAGACAATATTCATGCACTACAAGAGCTGGCATGGAACGAAGGCTTTTATCACAAGCCACGTATTGATAGAGAGATATTAAAAGAATATGCGGAAGGCATTATTGTACTTAGTGGATGCCTTAATGGTATTGTCAGTAAGGCTATTGAAAAACAGGAGTTCTCAGAAGCAAAACTTATACTCAAAGATTTTGCTAAAACTTTTGGCAAAGACTTTTACGTTGAGGTCCAATCTCACAATCCAAAAGAAATAAATGAAAAGCTGTTAGAATTAGCAGATGAATTAAAGATTAAAGCAGTGGCTACTGGCGATGCTCATTTTGCTAATGAAGAGGATAGAGTTCTAGAAGAAGCTATGCTTATTTTATCAACATCCCCTAAAATGGATAAAGATGCAGACGTCGATATGTCTAGAAACATCAAAGATATTGGAGAAAGATTAAATTATCTATATCCAGATAGAAAGATATCATTTCAAAATTATAATTTATTTATTCAAAGCCGTGAAGAAATTGAGGCTGACTTTAAAAAGGCTGGCATAAATAGAACTGATATATTTGAAAATACAATTGAAATTTCAAATAAGGTAGAAGAATATGACTTTAATCAAGGCTTAGACCTTTTGCCAGTTCCTAAAACCGATGCCGATAAGAGACTACAAGAGCTTGCTGAAAAGGGCTTAGAGAGGCTTCAGAAGGCTTCTGATGAGGCTTATAGGGCTCGTTTAGAGGAAGAGTTAGCAGTCATCAAGTCTAAAAACTTTGCTAGTTACTTCCTGGTCGTAGCAGACATGATTAACTGGGCTAAGAATGAGGGAATAATGGTTGGTCCAGGCCGTGGTTCTGCAGCAGGATCTTTAGTTTGCTATGCCCTAGGTATCACAGACGTAGATCCAATTAAATATGACCTATTGTTCTTCCGTTTTATCAATCCTGAGCGTAATGACTTCCCTGATATTGACACGGACTTTGAAGACCGTCGTCGCAAAGAAGTTAAGGACTATTTAAAAAAGAAATTTAAACATGTTGCATCTATTTCTACATTTACATATTTTAAAGATAAAGGTGTTATTCGTGATGCTGCTCGTGTATTTATGGTTCCCTTGTCTGACGTTAATCGTGCTTTAAAACAAGTTGATACATTTGAAGATTATCTTGAGTCTCCTAACACAAAAGAATTTAGAATGAAGTATCCAGAAGTAACATGGCTTGCAGAAAGACTTAGAGGTCGAATTAGATCTGTTGGCGTACATGCTGCAGGAGTTGTAGTAGCTAAAGATGATATTAGAAAGTATGCTCCAATAGAATCCCGTGAAGATGCACAGGACAAAGTTTCTGGCCGTATTCCAGTTGTTGCTTATGACATGGATACAGTTGCAGATATAGGTCTTATAAAGCTAGACGCACTTGGACTAAAAACTTTATCTGTTATATCTGATACATTAAAGTCAATTAAACAAAGGACTGGTAAGGATATAGATCTATCTGCATTAAAACTAGATGACGATTCTGTATATAAAACATTAAGTGATGGATATACAAAAGGAATATTTCAGGCTGAAGCAACACCATATACAAATCTATTAATTAAAATGGGAGTAGATAAGTTTGAAGATCTAGCAGCATCAAACGCATTGGTTCGCCCAGGAGCTATGAATACTGTAGGTGCTTCGTATATTAAGAGAAAGCACGGAGAAGAAGCAGTTCAATATATCCATCCCATTATGCGTCCCTTTACTGAAAATACATATGGTGTTATTATATATCAAGAGCAGGTCATGCAAGCCTGCGTACACTTAGGAGGAATGACTTGGTCTGAGGCTGATAAAGTTCGCAAGATCATTGGTAAAAAGAAAGATGCAAAAGAATTCGACCAGTTCAAAGATAAATTTATTGATGGGGCTTCAAAGCACATTTCTAAGAAACAAGCAGAGATGCTATGGCACATGTTTGAGGCTCATGCTGGCTATTCCTTTAATCGTAGTCATGCTGTTGCTTACTCCCTTTTATCTTATTATACTGCTTGGCTTAAGAAGTATTATCCTCTTGAGTTTATGTTTTCAATTCTTAAAAACGAAAATGATAAAGACGCCAGGACAGAATATTTAATCGAAGCAAAAAGATTAGGTCTGCGTGTATCTTTGCCACACATAAATGAATCTGACTTATATTTTTCTTTAAAAGACGATAGAATTGTTTTTGGATTGGCAGAGATTAAGTTTATATCTGATAGCATTGCAAATAAAATACTTGCTCTAAGACCATTTAAAAATTATTCAGACTTTATAGATAAGGCTTCTAAAAAAGGTAGCGGAATTAATAGCAGAGCAGTATCAGCATTGAATGCAATTGGAGGAGCCGCATTTGATGATAACAAAAGAACTGGTAATGAAAAAGATAATTATTATGAGTATTTAGGCATACCTACATTTAATTTGGAAGGCATTCCCCCAAGAATTAAAGCTCAGGCCAGACCAATTGAGGAGTTTGATGACCTAGGATCTTTTGTAATGTTTGGAATGGTTAAATCAATTAAAAGAGGAAATGGCTGGGCAAGAGTAGAGCTTGTAGATGAAACAGGATCAATAGGTCTTTTCCATAATGAGCAAACGCAAATAGAAACAGGACAAATGTATTTTGTTTTAGTAGGCGATAATAGAATTGCTAGGTATATAAAAGTATCTGATGTAGACCCAAACTCAAAAGATATATTTGTAGATTATTTATATAGAAAGCAATATGACCTTGCGGAAGACGAGTACTTTGTGGTAAACTTTACTCCTTATGTGACAAAAGCTGGCAAAACTATGAGCCATATTATTCTGTCAAATAAAGATAAAGATCTTACACGTGCAATTGCTTTCCCAAGCATGTATAAGATGTCCCTTGCAAAAATGCGAGAGGGTATGAATTGTAGGGCAGTTTTGTCCAAGTTGGATGATGGAACCCTAATGATAAAGGAAATAAAATGAGCGAACAACAAATCACTATAACACAAGAGCCAGAATTTGACGTAAATGAAATTCAGGCACAGCTAACAGCTAGCAAGGTATTAATTTCAATACTAGAAACTATTGGACAAGTAAGTGTGCCAACTAGAACATTATTTGAAGCTAACAACAAAGATAAAGAATTAGTTGTTGACTACGATGAATCTGGACCAAGTTTTATTTTTAGACTTCCAAGACCAGAGGAAATGGAATATAATGCTGAGTTTGATGATGCATTAGAAGAAGCGGAGACTAATGAGTCAGAATAACATACTCACTGAATATGGCTTAGATGCGCTGGCTGCAATTCTGCATGAAACTGCAGTTGAAAAGGGATTCTGGGATGGCGAATATTCAAACGACAAGGTTGGAAATAAGCTTGCACTGATACATTCTGAAGTTACAGAAGTTTTAGAAGCAATAAGAAAGAGCAAGGGATCTGAATATATTGTAGAAGAAATTGCTGATATTTTAATTAGAACATTAGATCTGTATGCTGCAATGAGGAATGAAAGTGCTGTAGAGCACAGCCTAGATGAAATTCTTGATAAAAAAATAAATATAAATAAAGACAGGCCAAGACTTCACGGCAACCTGTTCTAAATGGTATAATGGTAGAAAGAGAAAAGATAAATAAATGACAATCGTATTAGATGATGTACTAGCAAAATTAGATCCAAAAACAAGAGCAAGAGTTCAATCAGCACAAGAAGTTCAAGTTCATAAGCAGGCTACCCCTAGTATAGGGTTAAATATGGCATTGCGAGGAGGACTTCCATATGGTCGTCAGGTTCTTGTTTGGGGAAATAAATCTGCAGGCAAGTCTTCTTTCTGCCTACAAATGATTGCATTAGCTCAAAAAGAAGGAAAGACTTGTGCATGGATTGATGCAGAAGCATCTTATGATCCTAAATGGGCTGAACAACTAGGAGTGGATTCAGAAAAACTAATTTACTCTCCAGCTAAAACTGTAAATGATATGGTTGATGTTGCAACTAAACTTATGGAAGCAGATGTAGACTTAATAGTTGTAGACTCTATCTCTGCATTACTTCCTGCAATCTATTTTGAAAAAGATGGAAATGAATTAAAAGATTTGCAAGACACTAAGCAAATCGGCGCAGAAGCAAAGGATATGACTCACGCAGTCAAAATGTTAAATTATGCAAACAAAAACACATTACTTGTTCTCATCTCACAACAACGAAATCAGTTTGGATCTATGCATGCTAGTCACATCCCCACAGGCGGAATGGCTGTCAAGTTCTTCAGTACCACTGTCGTTAAACTATGGTCGTCTGAAGCTGAGGCTAATGCTATTAAAGCTGGCGTTAAAGTTGGCGACAAAATTATCGAACAAAGAGTCGGACGACCAGTTAACTGGATTGTTGATTACAGCAAAGTCTCACCCCCTAATCTTTCGGGACAGTATGACTTCTACTACCAAGGCGAGATTGTTGGTGTAGATCGTGTCGGAGAAACTCTTGATGTTGCAGAAATGTACGGAGTCGTGGAAAAAGGTGGCGCTTGGTATACCGTGGACGGGGAAAGATTACAAGGACGGGCTAAGGCAGTGCAATACCTTCGTGATAATCCCAAAGTTGTAGATAAGTTAAAGAAAGAAATAGATGCCAAATCTTAATGAATTTTTTAATAAGCCAGAAATAATTCATAGAGCAGAATTAGAAAACATCCCTGGTATAAAGCCATGTGGTAAATGTGATAAGGATGCTCAAGAAGCTTTTTGGGATCCTACTACATTAATAATTTCTTGGACATGTCCAGATGGACACGCTAATCAATTTAAGGTGGGATAATGTCAGAAAGATCGGAAGCAAAACGAGATGGCGCAAAACAACAAAAAAATAGTGGACGTGGTAATTATCAGAAGGGTGACGCTCAGTGGCGAACTTTTGTGGTGGATTATAAAGAGTACGAAAAGACAATCTCTGTTTCGCAAACTATGTGGTCAAAAATATGTACAGACACTTTTAAAGTTAGTAGGGATAAATATCCTGTACTCAAACTCGTCCTTGGCAAAGACAATAGCAAAACGAGACTTGCAGTAATTGAATGGTCATTGCTTGAACAATTAATTGAATGTTGGGAGGAAAATAATGTCTAGTGGAAAGCTTAAACCACATTATGGTTTTAATAAAATGCAAATTAAAAATGGCAGAATTGTAAGAATGAGAAAAGACGGCACAATCAAATCAGATTTAGGTCCGTATCCAAAAGAAAAGCGAGATAAGAAATGAGAGACATTGTAATGACTACTCTAGTGGGAACTATTGTAGGCGGAGTTTTTAGTGCATTTAAATTGCCAATTCCAGCTCCACCAGTATTTGCAGGTCTTATGGGTATCGTAGGTCTTTGGATTGGCTATGCTTTAGTAACAAGGATTATATAATGACTACTATTGCAATTTTAATGATGGGCATAGGAATAGGTTTTGTAATTGGATATCCATTTGGGTTATTTATTAATAAATTAGACAAGAGGTATAAAGATGGCGGAAGATAAAAATACTTTAGAATTAATAAGTCAGATTACTGAGTTTAATGATCTTCATGAATACATGAAAGATGATCAGTTAGATAGGGCTTTATCAATTGTTGTAAAACTTTTAATGAATCCAGATGTACCTGCTGCCAAAGCCCCACATTTAATTATTGAGTTACAGGCTATGTCAACTAAATTTTCTATGATGGCCTCTGTATATTCTACTATTGCTAAAGACAAAGCTGGAACAGTAAATAATAATAAAAAGAATATATATTATTCAGCAAAGGAGTCAATCGATAAACTTGTAGATGCCCTCAAGTATGTCGTTCGTTATAATGGCTAAAGAAATAGTAAAGAATTTAAAATTTAAAAAATATGATGGCAAGTTTAATGTAACAGAGTTTGCTAAATTGCTTGATGATGCATATCTTGCCACTAAAAGACCAGATGGAGAAATGACAAAAAAGTCATTTAGTCCAAGCAGCTTTGGTTACGGTCATGGTAATTGTCCTAGATATTGGTATATGGCATTCAGTGGTGCAAACTTTATTGATAACAATGGTGCACAAGCAATAGCTAATATGGCCTATGGAACCCAAGCACATGATAGACTTCAGAAGCTAATATCAAATCAATCTTCAGATTTGTTTAAACAAAATTCTTTAAAAGATGTAAAAACTGAAATTGAAATTACAAATGAATACCCACCAATAAAAGGCTTCATAGATCTTGTTATTAATTGGGAAGACGAAGAAGTCCTAGGTGAAATTAAAACAGCTAAGCAAGAAGTTTGGGATGGACGTCAAGCAGAAATGGCTCCATCAAATAATCACATGCTTCAGCTTTTAACATATATGAAACTAAGAAATGTTAAAGAAGCTTTCTTTTTATATGAAAATAAAAACACTCAAGAAATACTTCTTATCCCTATTCAGATGACAGAAAAGAATAAAAAAATTATTGATCATTTATTTGAGTGGCTTTGTACAGTATGGGATAATTTTAAAGATGGTGATATGCCAATAAGACCTTTTATTAAAACCAGCTACTCTTGCAAAGGTTGCCCTATCAGAAAAGATTGCTGGAAGGCGGAAGAAGGAACAGTAGAGATAGAGGCATATGCAGGATTATGATATGTGCTAATATTACATGTAAAAAAGAATTTGAACCTAAAACCCATAATCAAAAATATTGCGTTGCTGAATGTTGTAGAATTGAAACTAACAGACGCATTATGGAAAAGTATTATGAAAATAAAGCTATTAAAAATGGTGCAGTAAGGCCATGTAAAAAATGTGGAGCACAATTAAGCAGATATAATAAAAACAATATGTGTTCTTCTTGTCATCGTGCTACTGATTTAAAAACAAAAAGTACTATATTAGGAATGATAAATGACATTAGCTGATTTAGTAAAAACAAAAGCAAGTAGAGTATTGGGAATAGATGCTTCAACCAATTCAATTGCATTTTGCTTAATGGAAAATGATAAACCAATTAAATGGGGTAAGATAGATCTATCTGGAGAAGATATTTATCATAAAATTCATGATGCAAAAATTAAAATGCATGCAATGCTTAATGAGCTTAAATCAGATTATATAGTTGTTGAAGGAGCAGTATTTGTCAAATCCCCTGATGCTGTGATAAAATTGTCTTATGTATACGGTGTTGTCATTGCTGAGCTTATGTCTAGTGGGGCTAGTGTTATTACTATATCTCCTACTTCTTGGCAAGCATATATTGGAAATAAAAACCCAACAAAGTTGGAGAAAGACACGCTTAGGTTTGAAAATCCAGGACATGCTGACTCTTGGTACAAAGCAAAGATGAGGGAAATAAGAAAACAGAGAACAGTAGATTACTTTAACAAAAAGTATAATTTACAGTTAGATGATTTTGATGTGGCAGATGCATTTGGCATTGCACACTACTCAAACACGGTATTGACAGAACGATGAAGTTATATCAAAGTAAAGATTGGCTATATAGAAGATATGTAGTTCAAAAGAAAACCGTTACAGAAATTGCGACGGAATGTAAAGTCTCTGCTATGACTATACAGAGATACCTAGAACAATTTGGATTGATAAAGAGGCGGTAATGTTAAAACCAGTATTTGCAGACGTAAAAGATTTTCATTGTGAGGATTTATATCTTCATTCTACATCAGCTCCATCAGGAGTAAAAATTTGGGCAGCCTGTCATGAAATTGCCAAGATGTTAGTTGATAAAAATATATCTTATGGCGATTCAGCCCTTGATCCTGTTCGTATATTTTCGAAGGCGGATCCAAGGGAACAACTTCATGTTCGTATAGATGATAAATTAAATAGACTTATGAAAGGCACAGATTACCCAGGAGATAATGATATTGATGATCTTATTGGGTATTTAATTTTACTTAAAATCGCTAAATCAAGTTGATTTTTTAGTCGACTAGAAGTATAATATATTAATGAGCGAAATAGAATTATCAGAACGCTTTGACAGAATGAATAAAGTTGTCGAAGAACTATTAAAGGGAAATAGCCCTACTCAAATTGCAACGGCAACGGGACTACAAAGAAAAGAAGTCCTTGAGTTAATTGACGACTGGAAACAAGTTGTTCATAATGATAGCAACATAAGAGATAGAGCAAAGGAAGCCATCTCTGGAGCAGATCAACACTACGCCATGTTAATTAAAGAAGCATGGAAAACAGTTGAGGATGCAGATCAGTCTGGACAATTGGGCGTAAAGTCTGGTGCATTAAAGCTTATTGCTGATATTGAAGCAAAAAGAATAGGCATGCTTCAATCTATAGGTGTTTTAGAAAATAATGAACTTGCATCTCAGCTTGCTGAGACAGAAAGAAAACAAGAGATCCTTGTAAAAATTTTAAAAGAAGTTACTTCAAGTTGTTCAAAGTGTAAATTAGATGTTGCTAAAAGACTATCTCAAATAACTGGGGTAGTTGAGCCAGTAGTAATAGATTCAGAGCAGGTCAGTGGAGCTTAATTTTAATGATCTTATAGACATACTCGACGGAGAAGAATTTGATGAGAGACCCGTTGATCTTAAGACATTTGTAACGCATCCAGATTACCTTGGCTTACCTCCGCTATCAGAATATCAATATACTTTAATTGAAAAAAGTTCTACAATATATAAAGAATCTACTTTAATTAAACTCTTCGGCGAAGAAGAGGGTAGAAGAATGTTTAAACAAACATGCAATGAGGTTATTGCACAGTTAGGCAAAGGTAGCGGAAAAGATTATTGCTCTACAATTTCAGTAGCTTATATAGTATATTTATTATTATGTTTAAAAGATCCTGCATCGTATTATGGTAAACCGCCAGGAGATACGATTGATGTTATTAATATTGCTATTAACGCACAACAAGCAAACAATGTATTTTTTAAAGGATTCAAAACAAGAATAGACAGAAGTCCTTGGTTTGTTGGCAAATATGATCCGAAAGCTTCTGAAATAAGATTTGATAAAAACGTTAATGTATACTCAGGACATTCTGAGCGTGAAGCATTTGAAGGTTATAACGTAATAGCAGTAATTCTAGATGAGATTTCAGGATTTGCTACAGAAAATACAACTGGTCATGATCAAGCAAAGACTGCTGATGCTATTTACGATATGTATCGTGGATCTGTTGTATCTCGTTTCCCAGATTATGGCAAAGTAATACTTCTATCATTTCCACGTTTTAAAAATGATCCAATACAAAAGTTTTATGATTCAGCAATTGCTGAAAAAGAAACTATAGTTAGAAGTAAGTTATTAAAAATGGATAATGATTTGCCAGACGGAATGCCAGGCAACGAGGTGCTTGTTGAATGGGAAGAAGATCACATCATATCGTATAAAATTCCTAGAGTGTATGCTCTTAAAAGACCTACGTGGGAGATTAATCCTACAAAAAAAATAGAAGACTTTAAAGTAGAGTTTTATAAAAATATGCCTGACGCATTAAGTCGTTTTGCTTGTATGCCTTCAGATGCAGTAGATGCATTCTTTAAATCTCGTGAAAAGATTGAAAAAGCTTTTAGCAACATGGCTATGGCAGTAGATGGATTTGGCAGGCTAGAACCATGGTTTAAGCCAGAAGATGATAAACAATACTTTATTCACGTAGACCTTGCACAAAAACATGACCATTGTGCAGTAGCTATGTCACATGTAACTAAATGGGTTAATGTAAAAGTAACTGATACTTATTCACAGCCAGCCCCAATAGTTGAGGTAGATGCAGTCAGATATTGGACTCCAACTCCAGATAAGTCTGTTGATTTTGCAGAAGTAAGAGACTACATATTGTCATTGAGAACAGCAGGATTTAAAATTAAATTATGTACGTTTGATAGATGGAATTCGCATGACATGATGCAGCAACTAAAACAGTATGGTATTAATACGGAAACACTATCTGTTGCAAAGAAACATTATGACGATATGGCAATGGTGGTTCTAGAAGAAAGACTAAAAGGTCCCAACATACCTTTGCTTATTGATGAATTATTGCAGTTAAAAATTATGAGAGATAAGGTAGACCATCCAAGAAAGGGTTCTAAAGACTTAGCGGATGCCGTGTGCGGATCCATATTTAATGCAATTGGTAATACTAGACCTAATAATGGAGATGAAATTTCAATTCATACATATGAGTCATATTCATATGATAATGATTTTAATACGGAGGATCAAGACACAAATCAATACAATATGATACGTGCTCCACGTATGCCAGAACAACTAAGAGATTATATGGAAGGAATGAAAATACTATGAGCACATATCAAGAAAAAGCTAAAGAATGTAAATGTTGCGGTAAACATGTCCCGCTTCCTACAACATTAAAAGAATATAATGGAATAATTGTTTGTCCAACAACTTTTGCTAATATAATCGAATATAAAAGATTATGGAAATCTTTAGGTACAAGGCCACCAGGAAATGTTAGAAAACATTTTTCCGATTATGTACAGCAAATAGTTGAACAAACTATTGACAAAAATGAAGATGGTACGTTACAATTAACCATTGGCAACAGTAGCCAAGTTGGTTAAGGCCCCGAACTCATAATTCGGCTATCGTAGGTTCAAGTCCTACCTGTTGCACAAAGGAGCAATATGGAAGAAAATAAGTTTGATTATTATTTAGAGATTGGCGCAATTGAAATGGTTGGGGTTGATCAAGATGGAGAAATGATTTTTAAAATTTCAGAAAATTGCAAAGAAGTTGCTCCAGAATTATGGTTAGCACATCAAGAACATGTAGATAATACTTTAGTTATGTTATTAGAAAAAGGATTAATTAATGTAACATATAATGAAAATCTAGAAGCTCTAATTGAAATTTCTGAAGAAGGTAAAAAAACAATACAAGAAATGGGGCTAATTGATTTTCCAGATGACTATAAAAACATTCCAGATAATTAATAAAATGCCTTTGTAGCTCAGAGGACAGAGCAGGACTCTTCTAAGGTCTTGGTCGCAGGTTCGACTCCTGCCAAAGGCGCAAATGGACCATAGCTCAGTCGGCAGAGCGGGAAGCTGTTAACTTCTAGGTCCCAGGTTCGAGCCCTGGTGGTCCAGCAATGCGGATGTTGCATAATGGTAGTGCTTCTGCCTTCCAAGCAGATGGTGCGAGTTCGATTCTCGTCATCCGCTCCAAGCCCTGTTAGCTCAGACGGTAGAGCGACGCACTTGTAATGCGTAGGTCAACAGTTCGATTCTGTTACGGGGCTCTGCAATATGGTATAATAAACATGAGCCGCCAATCGGGGTTCACAAATTAACTTATTCGCTTAATAGGAGGAATAAAATGGTAACACATTTTGCATTGGATCTTTTTAATGATCCGTTTTTTATTGGTTTCAACAGAGAGTTGGACCGTCTTTCACATATCCATCGTGAGGCTACTCATCAATCATACCCACCATATAACTTGGTAAAGATTGACGAGGACACTTACAAATTATCTTTAGCTATTGCTGGTTTTAGCAAAAGCGAAGTTGAGGTTTCTGTGGATAATGGAAGCTTAGTAATCAAGGGTGAGAAAACCGAAGACACTTCTCATGAAGTTCTTCATAAGGGTATCGCCGCTAGAAAATTCACACGCACCTTTGCTCTTGGAGAGTATATGGAGGTAGATCGTGCTGAAATGGCAGACGGCATTCTTGATATCTTTGTGGAAAGAAACATTCCCGAAGAAAAGAAACCAAAGACCATCAAAATTAAATAAGGTATAATATAGTTCTGCACCCTTTCATCGGGGAGTCGCAGATTTGGGCATCGCTGCCCAGGATCCGCCTGAGCATGCGGCTAAACTGCTCATTAAAATTAGGAGAATAATGTACGAGTATCGTGTAAAAAAGCTTGTAGGAGTTGTAGATGGAGACACTATTGATGTCGACATCGACCTTGGATTTAATGTTTCCTATTCCCAGCGAGTACGCCTTGCTGGTATTGACACTCCAGAATCACGTACCAAGGATAAATTTGAAAAAACATTGGGTCTTGAAGCAAAAGAATATGTTAAGTCAAAACTAAAAGATGCATCTGATATAGTTATTAAAACAGAACTACCAGATTCTTCTGAAAAGTATGGAAGAATTTTAGGATGGGTATATATTAATGGTGCAACAAAATCCATTAATGAACAGATGATTGAAGACGGATACGCATGGAGCTATATGGGAGAAACCAAGATCAAAGATTTTGCAATCTTGGCTGAAAAGAGAAAACAAAGCGGCAAGTAATGCAAGAATCATTATGTTATGATGATGTTCTGCTAGTACCTTCTGACAATAGTAATGTTGAAAGTAGATCATTGGTTGATACTACTATGATCTTAGGAAATCCAAATAATCCTAAAGCATGGAAAAAATTTTCTTTACCAGTAATGATTGCTCCTATGGAATATATTAGTAGTACAGAAATGTTAAAATCTATATTTTATAAAGGCGGATTAGGTTTTGTTCAGAGACATCAAAGCATATCATCAAAGCATAGACAAATAGAATTGTTAAAAAATAATGCTGGCGTATCAATTAATATAAGCGACTGTTCAACCGTAAAGTATGTAGAATATTTATTGGAAAATCATGTAAATACAATACTGATAGACACAGCTTTTGGACACACAAATGAAGCAATTAATGCAGTCAAACGATTGAGATCTATTGTTCCAGATGACGTTCATATAATGATTGGAAATGTATCTTCATACGGTGCATATAAAAATTTGATGGATGCTGGAGCTGATTCAGTTAGAGTTGGAATTGGCGGCGGAGCAGCTTGTATGACAAGAGTAAATACTGGATTTGGAGTTCCAGCATTGGCATCTATAATTGATATATATAAAAGAGTTAAAGATGATAGTGTAAATGGAATTGTTGCGGATGGCGGAATTAAAAATAATGGCGATATCGTAAAGGCTTTTGCTGCTGGAGCTAGCGCCGTAATGATGGGATCAATATTTGCTGGACATATAGAGTGCGATGGAGAACCTGGAGCATTCAGAGGACTGGCTTCAGAAAATCTTCAAATTGATATGGGCATTAAAAATCCATATAAAGAGGGAGAAGAGGGTAAGGTTTCAATTAAAGGAAGCGTAGTTGAAACATTAAGTAATATAAAGAATTCAATATCAAGTGGATGTTCTTACGGAGGAGTAAAACATCTTTCTGATCTTGCTAAAGAAGCTGAATTTATTAAAGTTTCAAGTGCAAGCCTTAAAGAATCATATCATAGATTGGAAAAGTAATGCCTTCATACGATTATAAATGTATTATATGTGAACATACTAAAGAAGTTAACAAGCCAATAAATGAAGCAACAATGACAGAGCTTTGTGAAAAATGTGGTGCAGCAATGATAAAACAGTATGGTTCTTTTGGAATTCAGTTTAAAGGTAGTGGGTTTTATAAGACTGATAATCCTAAATAGTTCAATGATATAATTAACTAAACAAGCAAATCGTTTGTTTAGGAGTTATAGTTGACTAGGACTAAAGTATGGAGATTGTCATTAGCCGCCATTTTAGGGTTTGGTTGGCTATTTATTACACCCGCTTCTTATAGCGATGATCCATTAAGTATAGCCGCTCAAGAGATAGCCGAATTAAATGAAAAAGTCGGCAGACTTAATGAAGAACAGGCCACACAAGATTTAATAGATATAGCAGAATCTAAGTATGATACAGCAGTTGCTGCAAAGACAAATAGAGATAATAAAATAGCTGCTTATGATGCTGCCGTTCAAGCTGAGGCAACAGCCTTGTCTGAAAAAACTTTAGCTCAATCTGCAGTAGATGGTCAAACGGTAACAGTTGCAACTGCATTAACAAATAAAAACAATGCTCAAGATGAGCTAGATATAGCAACAGTTAATCTTGCAACAGCCAATACAAATCTTCAAACAGCGCAAGCAGCAGTAAATAATGCTGGCAGTGCAGGACTACAATATACTGTATATAGTTTAATTAGAACATCACAAGGCGCTACCCCTAATCAAATTTTGTGTACTGGTACATGGAATTCAAACTCAATGCAATTGCCTGTTTGCGGCAATAGATATGAAAATTTTGTTGTTAAATTTACTGGTGTAATTACAGTTCCGTCTTGGTTTACAACAACATATTTTGCAGGATATACAGATGATGGATTTAGAATGTATGTGAATGGTCAATTGGCTGTGAACAACTGGCGGGAGCAAGGCGCAACATGGAGTGCATATTCTCCAGTATATGATGTTAGCGAAGATAAAACATTAGATGTAGAAATTTGGTGGTATAACGGCGGTGGCCCAGGATCATACCATCTTGGGTGGGCTATTCCTGGAGGATGGACTGGCGCAGGATGCGACTTTGCTGGAAATCCAAGAGTATGGGGACAAAACTTTAGTTGCAATCTTAATACATTTTCTTCTGGATCCGCTCCTACACAGCAGCAAATAGATGCATATAATGCCGCAGTAACAGCACAGGCGGCGGCACAAACAGATTATAATACTAAACTAGAAGTACGTAATGATAAATTATCTGTTTATAATTCTGCTGTATCTACATTAAATACACATAATCAAACATTAGCCATAAAGACTACTGCATATGATACTGCAGTTTCTAATACCGCCACAGCATTAACAGATAAAAATAATGCAATTGCGGCCTATGATCAAGCAATAATAGATATGAATGATGCAATAGATAATGCTTGGGATTCATATAACTCTACTTGGCAAATAGAAGAACAACAGAGGGTTCAAGCAGCAATTGCGGCAGCTATGGCAAATCAACCACAGCCAACACCAGATGCAACAGTTAATCCTACGCCTGAACCTTCTCCAAAGCCATCACCTGAGCAAACGCAACCAGTCGATCCCACTCCAGAGCCAAGTTCTGATACCACAGATGAACCGAAGCCAGAACCAACTGTTGATCCAGAGCCCACTGTTGAGCCTTCACCAAAGCCTTCACCTCTGCCATCGGATATAGATCCAGAGCCAACTCCTGAACCAGAGCCAACTCCTGCTCAACCTTCTCCAAAACCATCACAAGCTAATACTATCACAGAAGAGACGGCAAACCTAATTGCAGATTTAACAAGCAAAGATACATTAACTAAATTAAGTCCAGAGCAAAAGGCGGCGGTAGCACAAGGTCTTGGAATTAAAACATCAGAATTAGCAAAGGTCGCAGCATTAGCAGCATCAGAACCAACAGTTGCAAAAGCCCTTGAAGAATTTGGTGATAGAATTAAAGAAAATGTAAATGCTCCAATGCCTTATACATTGGCAGATGCTACAACTGAAGTAGCCACAGAAGCATTTTTGGCAGATCCTATAGGGGCATTAACAAGTATAGATTTAGATAAATTATTTGATATTTCAAATTGGGGCTCAGATATGACTGATGACCAAAGAGAGAAGGCACAAGAAGTAATTGTGCCAGTAGTTATTGCAGCGAATATTGTGGCAGCAGCCATGACAAGGAGGACATAATGAAAATAATTAAAGGCTTTATAAATTGGATTTGGGAAGCCGTTAAGGAGAGTATAGCCCAAGTTTGGACCCTTCTTGGATTCTTTATTGCTTGGCTTACCCTTACAGGAACAGCCCAAGACGTAGTTGGAATAGCTACTATTTTAGCCACTATTATATGGCTTATTACAATACCACTTCGAAAAGAAGAAGACTAAATGCTATAATAGAGGTATGAGAAAAATCAAAGCCTCATTGGCAAGTTTGATGTTAGCCGTTACCCTCACATCTTGTGGGTATCAAGGCAGCTATCGCTATCCTTGCCAAGATTCAGCAAATTGGGATAAAACAGAATGCAATCCTCCAATTTGTGAGCCAACAGGAACATGCTCACGGGATCTAGTAGGAAAAACTACATGGGATGAATATCAGAAATCAAAGGTAAAAAATGGCTAAAGAAAGATTAACCCCTCAAGATCTAGATGCTAGATTAAAATTTTTATTGGGTATTACATTAGGTTCAATTTTATTCCTTACAACTATTGGAATTTTGTACGGACTACTATTTGTTACGCAACCAGTTGGAGCACAATCAGAAAACGATAAAATGTTTTTCAATGTTTTAGGTAGCGTTGCAACATTTATTACAGGAACTTTGGCGGGTCTATTAATTGGACAATCAGGTGCTAAAGATATTATGAAGGCACAACTTGATAACAAAGAAATGGATGCTAAGAATACACAGGCAGACAAAAAGCTTGAATCAGAAATTAGAACATCTGAAATGGAAATTCGTGCACGTCTTGAAGCAAAACCAGACGGAGCAGTTCCAGCAGAACACGATATCGATTCTAATTGGGATAAGGATAAATAAATGACAACTAACGATTTTCCAGTTCCAGCGGCAACAGATAAAGCACCAGCAGGTAGCGTTGCTCGTCTTATTCAGGTAGCTAAATCACAAGTTGGCTACATTGAAGGTCCAAAAGATAACGAAACAAAATATGGAGCTTACACAAAAGCTAATTTTCAGCCTTGGTGTGGCAGTTTTGTAAATTGGTGTGCAAATGAAGCTGAAGTAAAAATACCTAATACAGTATTTACTCCATCTGGAGCTGCTGCTTTTAAGAAAGCTGGAGCATGGATTGATGGAGATTTAGCTGATCCAGAACCAGGTGACATTGCTTATTTTGATTTTCCAAATGACGGTGCAGATAGAATTTCTCATGTAGGAATTGTTATTGAAGACAATGAAGACGGAACTGTCTGGTGCATTGAAGGCAACACTACTGGAGACGGTAAAAAAGGAAGTCAAAGAAACGGTGGAGAATGTTGCAAAAAGCTTCGTGCATTTAAGAAAAATAAAAAGAATGTACAAGTTTCAATTGTAGGATTTGGTCGTCCTAAGTTTAAATCTGATGGAAATGCTGGCACTAAGACAAATTCAACAAAAGGAAAGTGCCCAACCTGTGGTAAATAATAATGAATACCTATAAGGTTAAATTAGAAGTCGATGCAGAAATTTTGGCATACAGCGAAGAGGATGCAAGAGATTATATAACAGATATTTATGGACTAGATGAAGAAATACTGCGAATAAAAATAGTGGACATAAAGGAGAAATAATGGCAAAAGAAGGATATAAGCCTACAGCAGGCATGCAATCAGCAGCACGTCGTGCTATTAAACTAAAAGAACAGGGCAAAGCAAAAGGTGCTGGAACTGCAGTAGGCTGGACAAGAGCAGGACAGTTAGCTAGAGGAGAAACACTTAGTTTGTCTACTGTAAAGCGTATGTATTCATTTTTCTCACGCCATGAAGTTGATAAAAAAGGTAAAGACTGGAATAACTCAGAAAATCCATCAAATGGTAAGATCATGTGGCTTGCATGGGGCGGAGATGCAGGATTTTCATGGTCAAGAAAGATCGTTGAAAGAGAGAAGAATATGAAAAAGTCTATAGAGGCTAATGAAATTGTTGAAGAAATTAAAGACATTCTTGAAGATATAATTAATCCAATTGATACTGTTATTGAAATTCCAGATGATGAACTTGTATCTAAAGGAAAAGAAAAAGACGAAACTTCAGAAGAAGAAAAAAAGGAAAAAGAAATGCACAAGCAGTATGAGGATTGCGGCTGTGAAATGTGTAAAGAAAAGAATATATCTTGTAAAGATTGTCCAGAGTGTAAAGATGATGCAGAAGACAGTGATGAGGAAATTTCTAAAAGATATCAATCAGATAACGAAGATGAAGATAAATGGGATAACATGCAAAAGGCATGCTGGTCAGGCTATAAGCAAGTAGGAATGAAAGAAAAAAATGGGAAGCGAGTTCCAAATTGCGTTCCAATTAAAAAATCCATATTTGGCACAGAAGGCCCACAAACATTAATCCCTAAAAATGGAAGAAAATAAAGTAAATATAGAAACACTAAGGTCCATGTTTAAGGGACTAATTGAGGATCCAACTATATTAGATATAGATAAAGAAATAGAGGAATTAAAAATTCCAGAAGATAATATAGAAATTTGATTGACAGGGCCGTTGCTATTACTGTATAATATACATAAGGCTTCGGCCCTGGTTTATAACCACTGTTTAGGCGGACATACTAGACAAGGAATAAAATGCTAAATCTCACATTAAAAGGTGTTGAGGTTTTTATAAAAAAATCACAAACAAATAGACAAGAATCGTTTTGGGATAACTATGATCTAATGATTTGGAAGAAAGATTCTGGCGGATATACTAGCATAAAAGGCATGTATAGAAAAGACAATTGGGGTATAGCAGAAAGAGTATCTGTTAATAACGAAGGAATTTGGAAGCTACCAACTAAATATGTCAGATATTTTAAATGAATTAGGAACAGATAAAGACGAATTTAATTGGTACCATCTCTCAATTTGTAGAGGAATGGATACTAATTTATTTTATGATAAATATGAGTCTGATATAAATATTGCAAAAAATATAGATGAAATGTGCTTATCTTGTCCAGTTGCAAAAATGTGTTATGAATCTGCAGTAGAAAATAATGAACACGGAGTATGGGGCGGAATCTATTTAAATAGCGGAGAGATAGATAAAATGAAAAATATACATAAAACTCCAGAGGTTTGGAAAATGATTAGGATTAAAAATGGAATTAATCGGAAATAAAGATCATTTTAAACACGGAATTAATTTATGGAATGGCGAGCCAAACAAGCCAGTATTTTATACTAAAGAAATGTCAATTAAAGTACGTGAAATAAAAAAACCAGTTCCAGACCTTATGTTGGATGTGGTGCAGTACCCAGATTTTTTAGCTTTAAGATTATATGAAGATAATTTTATACAGTATCAAGGAACCAAAAAAGAAATGGTTATAGACTATGTTGATAGAGTTAAAAAGTTAATCGAATCTTACGGAGTAAGATGCGAATTAGAAGGGGTACCTAGTGAAAAAATATTACGAAGTAGTTAATGTTGTATTTATACACGAAGAAAGATCTTACGGAACAGTCGAAGCACTTGGTACATATGCTTCAAAAGTTAAATATGAAAAAGATGGGAAAGAAATAGAAGAAATTATGGAAAATGATGAATTCACAGTCATGGACGAAATAGTCTTTGAGCATATAGAGGAAGATAACTAATGGAAAAAATTTTGTGTTATTCTTGTAACAAGTCTAAGAACAAATTAAATTTAAAAAAGTCTGTGGTTATGCCAATAAATTTATTTATGTGTCAAACCTGCATTGAACAAAAATATGAGCCAAGATGGGTAATTATTTTGGCAGGCAGACAGTCTGGGCCAGACATTGTAAAAGAATTTATTGTTAAAAGACGTTATCTTGGAGAAGAAATAAAGGCTTCAGAGCTATTGGTTTAAACTTATTTTCAGGTATAATTAGTTTATCATGAATACTCAGACCCTAATTATTACCATTTCATCAACCTTGCTAGGAGCCCTGGTAACTGGGTTTATAGCCTATTTAAGAGACGCTAAAATTGAGCGTATAAGGAAATCTGAGCGTGAACACGATAGACTTTTGCTTGAGCTTAAGGATTGCCAAATTAGGCTCTATGCCTTAGAAAAAGAACTAGACGAGTGGAAGCAAAAATATTATTCCACTATTCAAGAATTAATTTCAGTTAAGGCTGAGCTTGAGCACAGTTTGATCTATTTTGAAAATCCTAAAAAGCAGTAGACTTTCGAATTTTTAAATAGTATACTTACATCATGACCTGTATTGTAGCCATTGCCCAAAATGGGATAGTTTATATGGGGGCTGATCATGCAGCCTCAGACGATAAGACTGGATGGATTCTTGCTAGAAAAGATCCTAAAGTTTTTAAAGTAGGACAATACGGAATAGCATTTACAGATTCATTCAGAATGGGTCAGATCCTTCAATACAACTGGACTCCACCAAAATATACTCCAACTAAAACAAACTCTGGATTAGATAAGTTTATGAGAACAAAGTTTGTTGATTCAGTTAAAGATGCTTTTAGAGCACACGGATATGGTAGTCAAGTATCTGGACAGGAAGATGAGGGCGGGATATTCCTAATAGGAGTTCAAGGAAGAATCTTTACAATGGATGAAGACTTTCATATAGCAGAGAATATAGTTAATTATATGGCAGAAGGAAGCGGAGCTTTCCTAGCATTAGGTGCTCTTTATGCAACCAAAAATCAAAAGAATCCAAAGGTCAGAATGAAATTGGCACTAGAAGCAGCAGCTACATTTAATATGGCTGTTTCTGCTCCCTATTCATTTATACAGGTATAATATGGAAAACTTAATCTACGGAATTATTGGAGCAATAGCAATAGTTATTGTTATATATTCAATTAAGTCTATTAAATTTATTAAATTATTTTTTAAATATTATGAAGTTTTAGTGTTTGAAAAAGAAGAATTAGAAGCACTTAAAAGAGAAGCAGATGCATTTGCATCTGCGCCAGATGTAATTAAATTTAAACCAATTAACTATGACCATGCTATGGACATAAGAGGAACACCAACACATGTTTGTCCATGTGGTTCTAATATATGGAATTTAAAAGTAAGTTTTGATGATTATCAAATTGCTTATTATATGCTTGATATGGAATGTGTTAATTGTGGGAGCGTGGCTACTGCGCCAACGCCTATTGATCGTAGAGAGGATATGGAATGAGAAAGTCAGAAAGACTAAGACTACTTGAAATGCAGGTTGTAAGACTTGAAATGATGGTAGAGCTTTATACTCAAACCTTAAATAATATACTTGAGGCCCAAGGTCTAGAGATAAATAGCCTAGATGCTGGTAAATGGTATACTGATAAAATAAATAAGATTAATAATAAATAGGTATTGACAACCTACAATTATTTGCTATTATTACTGTATGCATAAAAAACTAACAACTGCCCTAGTGGCTATTACTCTACTTCTTCCTGTAGCGGCAAATGCTTCATTGAAGAACACTAATTTAAAACCATCGATAGCAATCCTAGATACAGCGATTGACACATCACTACCAATTTTTAAAGATAGAATTATTCAAGAAGTTTGTGTTCTTGAGCGTGGTCCATGTCCAAATGGACAAAAGATTCAAGAAGGACCTGGTGCAGCAACTCTTCCTGCAAATCTAATTACAAAAAATGGATTTGATCATGGAACACAAATGGCATATCTTGCTGCTGTTACTAATCCAGAAATGAATATTGTTTTTGTTCGCATCATTGGAAATAATCCTGATGGAATTCGTCAAGTAGCAACAGAACAAACAGTATTTAATGCTCTTCAATGGGTAATTGACAACTATTCAAAATATAATATTCAGGCAGTCACAATGGCACAATCAGCAAGAAATTTTGTTGCTGGCACAGAATACTGTCCAAGAACCCCAGTAACTCAGTCTAAGATTAAATCGTTGTTGGATTTTGGCATTCCAGTATTTTTACCAGCAGGTAATGATTTTGATCTATCAAGAATTAACTGGCCAGCCTGTCTTCCAGAATCAATAGCAATTGGTGCAACAATGCCGACTAAGGCTGTTGCAGTCTATTCAAATTATGATTCAAAGCTTATTGATTTTTATGCACAAGGCACAACAATATCTTATGGTCCAGGAAACGTAAAAGTTCCATTGGCTGGAACTTCTGCATCAATTCAAATTGCAGCAGCACAGTGGCTTGCTATAAAGTCTGTTAAGCCAGGATTTACTGTGTCTCAAATGTATGATCTAATTGCAAAAACTGCAACAATAACTAGCAATTCTAAAGTAAAGAATGCAAGATTAATTAATCAAGATGGAGCAATTCGTGAGTGAAAAACAAGTAACTGTTTTAGAAGGAATAATTACAGACATTGCTAATGAATTATATCAAAAATGGTATAACGCAGGATCTGATGAACAAAAAACAGAAGAAGTATCAAAAGCTTTAAGGCAAAATGCTACAGATACAACTTTTTGGGTTATTCAAGAATTCATGAATAGATTTAATGCAGCAGCAGAAGCATTAAAAAATAATTGAAGATAAGGGGCAGGTATTGACTTGCCCCTTTTTATTTAGTAAGATAGGACTATGCAAACATTTCTACCTTATCCAGCAAAGCGTAACAGCTTAGATGCATTGGATAGTAAAAGATTAAATAAACAAATTTTAGAATGCTATCAAATATTAAATATTTTGACTGGCAACTCCAAGTCTAATGCTTGGCGCAATCATCCTGCTGTGTTAATGTGGGAAGGGGCAGAAGCGGAACTTTATCGTTATGCAATGACCGCAGTAGTACTAGCAGACATGCGTGGAATCAAAACAGACAAGAATAAAGCTAACCTAGAATCCTTATCTCGTGATCGTAAGTCTTTAATGTGGGAAGATAACACACCCATTTGGGCTTCTACACCAACAATTATTAAGCGTGTAAATGCTACGCATAAGGCAAATCTATATCGTAAAGATCCAATATTTTATGTTGAATTTGCTTCTGCAGTAAGTGATCCATATAACAAGCCATGTTGCGATAAATGCCAGTACTATTGGCCTACTCATGAGGTAAAATATGGCAAGCTTGTTGCTTAATGATAATAATTTTGATGAAGCTGTTTCTAGCAGCACAAAAATATTGGTTGATTTCTGGGCGGAGTGGTGTGGGCCATGTAGAAAGGTGTCGCCAATACTTGATGAGATTTCATCAGAGACTGGATTACTCATTGGTAAGTTAAATATTGATGAGAATTTAGAAAAAACTAAAGAATACGCTGTACAAACAATACCAACTATGGTATTATTTGTTGATGGAAAACCAGTGCATATAGTGCATGGCGCAAAGCCCAAGCATGCTCTTATGGAAGAGTTAAAGCAATGGATTTAAGTTTTGATGAATGGCAGTCATATGGGATTAAAAAAGGTTGGTGCGGACCGCCTGTATGCTACACACATGACGGACTACCAATGTCTGAGCAAGAGATGCAAGAGTTTGACGAAGGTCTAGACCCTTGCATGCATATTGTTCGAATGTACGAAGACATTGATATGAAAAAAGAAATTGAGAATAATCACTCACCGTCACAATGGCGGAACTCGTACACAAAATAGAATTCCACGCTCATAAGAGGTGGATAAACAAATAAGGAGAAATAAATTAAATGAACTCATTTAAGAAAATCGCTCTAGCCGTGGTTGCAGCCATGACAATGAGCACCCTTGTTGCAACATCTGCAAGTGCTGCACCTATGTCAATCACTTCTGTAAAGAAGGCGGGTACAACAACTACCCTTGGAACAGCAGCAACTACACCGATTACTCTGCCTGTACCAACAGATAACTCTGTAGACACAGCAGATACAGTCGAATTCGTTGTAACAGTAGACACTGGCACAGTAGTTTCAGTAGTCGCAACAAACGCAACAGTAGTACCAGCAGTAGCAACATCAACTGCTCCAGTAACAGCATCTTCAGGATCTGCTACCTGGTCACAGAATGTTGGAACAGGTACAACAGCAACGTTTTACGTATATACTAAAACGACAGCAATTGGTTCAGTAGCCATTACAAATGGTGGAACCACAACAACATATTATGTACAAGGAATTGCTGGTGCAATTGATAAGCTTACTCTAGCAGGAGCAAATTCAGCAGCAGCAGGTACATCAGTCACTGTAACAATTGGCGCAGTTGACGTATTCGGAAACAAGATTTCTGGAAAGTCAATTTCAGCAATTGCTAATGGTGCAACACTAGACACAAATACTGTAACAACAGGATCTGGTCTAACAAATTTTGGTACAGCAGACGTTAAGTTTGTTGCACCAGCAACTGGTCCAGTAACAATCGTTGCATATGCTGCATCTGCAGATATGGCAACAGCAGTAACTGGATTCAGTACACCATCATCTTCAGCAGTAAAGGTAATTGCCGTAACTGATCTTTCAGCACAGGTAGCAGACCTTACAGCACAACTTGCAGCAGCAAATGCTGCTAAGGCTGCAGCAGAGACTGCCCTTGCAACAGAGAAGGCTGCTCGTGCAGCAGACAAAGTTGCAGCAGACAAGGCTCTTTCTGATGAAAAGGCTGCTCGTGTAGCAGATAAGGCGGCTTCAGATAAGGCGCTTGCTGATCTTAAGGCAGTATTTAATACCCTTGCAAAGAAGTGGAATACAAAATTCCCAAAGGCAAAGGTAGCAACACTTAAGTAGTAAAAAGATGGCGGTAGGGTAAATCCCTACCGCCATTATACTAATAGAAAAAAAATATGAAATTAAATAAAAATAGCAAATCAATCAACGTATATTGGGCTCCTCACTCTGTTCCTGAAGATGACGGTCCAATTGGAAATTGGAATATGCTATATCATGATCCAGTCAACGTATTTAAACACTGGACACAATTTGATATTAAAGATACTAAAGACAAAGAACAGCAATCCTTTATAAATTGTCCAGCATTTAAGAATTTATCAAAAAATTTATATGCATGGAATTGGCCAATCGACTGTGGCTATGAGTATAAGGCTGGATCTTATGATGTAAATCAAATTGAAATTAGACCAACAACAGAAGCTTTTATGGCAGTTACTCCACCAAGAAATCAAACTATGACCGTTGGTCCAAGTGTTGAGTTTGCCTATCGCCTGCACATGTTTGCAGAAGAGCCATTGGAGATTCAACTTACTGGACCTTATTTGCAACAGGTAGAATATCAAAAATATGGATTTTTAACTAGTGGTCAATTTGATATAGGACAATGGTTTAGAACTTTAAATGTAGAAATTCAGCTTTATGGAAACGAAGGACATATTAATTTCAAAAAAGATGAACCAATATTTTATGTTAATTTTTTAACTGATAAAAAAGTTAACTTAATTAGGTTTGAATTAACAAAAGAAATTGATACATATTCAAGAAAATGTATCAATGCAAAACATATGTATGGCTATAAAATGCCATTACAAAAGTCTTACGATATATTTAGAAAGACTAGAACAAGAGATATAGTCTTAAAAAAGATAAAAGAAAATTTAATATAATGGATTATATTGAAGATCAAATAAGAGATAGAATAGCAAAAGAAATAGAAGGTTTAGAACTGCCACCAGAGTGGCGTCCTAGAGACGTAATTAAATACGTAATCAAAATAATCAAGAAAGGAAACATATGAGCATCGCAAAATCAATCAAGAAGTTCTTGGGAATCAATGAAGAGTCATATTCAAAAGCAGTAACAGCTTCTGTTGTTGTTGAGGAATTAGCTCCGAAGAAGCCTGCTGCTAAAAAGACTGTTAAAAAGGCGCCAACTAAAAAGGCTCCAGTTAAAAAGTCTACAGCTAAAAAGACTGTTAAAAAGGCTCCTAAGAAGGGCAAGTAATGTTTAATGAAATATGCCAGACGGCTGGCTGCAATAATAAAGCTACAAGATTAGCAGCTAAGCCTGAAGGCGGGATTATAGACATTTGTAGTGACTGTTGGCATAAGATGTATAAGATCTAGCCATTCTAATCGACTAAATGCTATAATTGATATATGGATGGACTTCTAGACCCATCTAAATTAACCCTATAGGAGATATATTATGTCAGACGGAAAAGACTTGAAGGGCTTTAATGAAACAAAGCCAGTAACAACAACATCTTGGAGCGGAGTACAGTATGCAGCAGATCCAAATAAGAATTTTTCTGCTACAGACAAGTCCACACAAGACGGCGCAGGCGTAGGCAACGGCGGTAAGTAACATGTGCGTAGAATGCGGATGCGAAAGCGTTGGAAGCGAAACAGGTATTTCTAGCGTAACTATTAATGATGTTTCAAAGGATGGAGAATCAGGACTCACATTTAAGATGACTGCAACTCCAGAACAAAGAGAAAGATTTATTAATGAGTAATAATGGAACAGGAATGGATTCACCAGCTAATCCATCTGCTTCAGGTGCAGTAACTTCTCAAGAAGTAGGAAGAAAAAAGCCTACTCAAGGAAAGTTTAAATCAGGAGTCAATAACCAAAGATCTGGAATTATTATTGACAGAAATAAGCACGGAATTCGTAGAGAAAGAAGTGCAGTTCAGCCACCAAAACGAAGCGGAAGACCTAAGAAAGTATAAGATAGGGCCCCGCAAGGGGCCTTATTAAATTATGTGTAAAGAATGCGGTAAATGTACAAAAGAGCATCCATATAGTATGGATGATGCTATTGACAAAGCGGAAGATATTAATCTATAATATAATATGGCTAAAAAAATTGAGTTTTCAAGATATGATGATACAGATGCTATATATAATCCTGCGCCATCAAGTAAGTTTGTTCCAGATTGGTATAAGGAAGCTAAATCATATGCGAACGATGTAAAAAAGCCATTAAAAGATCAACCATTCAGCACAATAAAGAAGTGCGTTCCAGTATTTGATGCAATGACTGCTGGGTATATGATTGTATTACAACAAGATTTTTATATAGAACAAACAGAAAATGGACCTTATTTCCACTGGAGGTCTGAAGGCGGTACTCAAAAAGATACTGATGTCTTGAGTAGTCATGCTCCATTTCAAGTACAGAATCATCCAGAAAATAACCTAGGCTATCAATTAAAAATAGAGAACCCATGGATCATAAAAACAGAGCCAGGGTACTCATGTATGTTTTTGCCTCCAATGCACAGAGACAATCAGATTGTAATCCTACCTGGAATAGTTGACACAGATACTTATTATGAAAAGGTTGCTCTTCCCTTTAATCTAAAAGATAAATATTTTGAGGGAATGATAGAGGCGGGGACTCCAATTGCTCAAGTTATTCCATTTAAAAGAGAATCGTATCATATGGAGATAGTGCCATTAGATAAAAAAAGAAATTTTAAGAATCAAAGGACAATTGCTGCAAAGCTATTTGACGCATACCGTAACACATTCTGGGCAAGAAAAGAATATAAATGAAAATTAAATTCTATCCCAAGAACGACCTGGTTAAGGAGATTATTCCATGTCCTCAGCCAGCACGTATACCAAGTTGGTTTAAAGATATACCAAACTATACTAATGGTGATACTGAGTTAAATGTGTACGGTGGTCAATCTAACTATTCTGTTAAAAGCTGTATACCATTTATAGACTCATATTCAACTGGTTATACCTTTAATTTATGGGCAGATGTATTTGTTAAGCAGGTAAATGGTTTGCCTTACGTTTCATGGAATCATACATACGATGATCTTGCAGAGGTTGTGCAAAGAGATCCAATATATGAAATTCCTATGTATAAAAACTTTCACCCATTCATATTTTCTTGGCAATCTCATTGGGGAATTAAAACTCCAAAAGGATACAGTTGTTTACTGACACAGCCATTTAATAGAACTGATCTTCCATTTATAACAACAACAGGAGTGATGGATACAGACAACTGGGGCGTTTGGGGTCGTCAGCCATTTGCCCTTAAAAAAGATTTTGAAGGAATTATTGAGGCGGGAACCCCAATAATTCAAATTATTCCATTTAAAAGAGAGTCTTGGAGCTCAGAGATAGACGAATCATTAAGTAAACAAGGCATGATACAAGATATTAAAAGTAGATCTAAGATAAGAGGATACTACAAAAGCAACTATTGGAATAGAAAAGAATATAAATAGGGTATAATTTATTGTATGAGAGATAAAATTATTCTGGCATTCATGGCGCTACTCCTAGTTGTCAATTTCCTTGCTTGGAATAAAATAACTATTGAGAACGACAAAGAAATTAAAAAAATATCAACTATATTGGAGTCCTGTAAGGTAAAGCCTTGACATGGTTCAACAGTTTATGTATAATTGAACCATGACTAAAAAGGAACAAATCTTAAAGCTTTATGCTGAAGGTAAGTCCTATAGACAAATACAAAAGATACTAGGCGTGTCAAAGGGAACTATTTCCTACCACGTCGGTTCAGGACAAAAAGAAAAAACTTCAAATAGACGTAAGCAGAGCAGACATAGAAATAGAGCCTACATTAGGCAAGCTAAACAGGGCAAGAAGTGTACTGACTGTAAAGAAGATTATCCACACTGGGTACTCGAATTTGATCATCTACCACAATACGAAAAAAAGTTTACTCTTGGAGGCAACTCTTCAAGAAATAAACCGATTGCAGAAATAGAAGAAGAAATAAAAAAGTGTGAAATTGTTTGCGCTAATTGTCACAGAAACAGAACGTATTGGAGACAATTGAAAAACGGCGAATACAATGAAAGCATTAACTATTACAAAGAGGGTAACATTGGATCTTGAAGCAGCAGAAAATTCATGGAGAGACCCAAGAGACCAGATATCTTATAGTAAAACTGTTTGGAAGTGTCCATGTAATGGATGTAAGAAAGCCCAAAAGCTTGAAAGAGAACGTATTGCTTCTCTTATACAGGAACAGCACCTACTTGCAGCAAAAGGCGAAGAGCGGCGGTATGGATTAAGAACGGTAGAGTGCATGACCAGTACTTGCGATTGCTACGACATTATTGAAATGATATTGGAGGAAAAGAAATGAATAAGAAACTAATCTTGGCAGTAGGTTTAATTTCTCTCATGGCAATTACTACTGTTATGACATTTAAAGCATTAGAAGGTCTAGATCAATTAGATTTATCTGATCCATTTGAAGTAGATTTCGACGACGAATAAGTGAAGCGAAAAGTGCGGCGAAAAGAGAGAAGCAAATGACTAATTCAGATCGAGAACGATCATATAAGCTTAAATTGGCAATAGAAGAAGTGTTAGAAGAACATAAAGAGTTGTTTGAAAAACTTGGTTCAGACTATGATGAAAATGGTGTGGCCTATTGGGAGAAATGGAATAAAAAGGACAATGGATAGACTAGTAAATTGGCTGTTTAGGTGGGAGAGACTTCGCACTGCCATATTTAACGAAGTAAATATGTATAACTCACTGACTCGTATCATGGCAGATCCCGAAGAGATGAAGACCGCTACGGCTATGTGGGAAGATGTAGATGGCTGGCGGGGATGGAGTATAAGAGACAATAAATACTATTTTCACGATACTGCTGAAAAGGACTTAATGGACTTAATGGAAGTTCTTATGGATAAAGAGGAATCTAATGCTTAAATATTACCTTAATCTAATTATATGTTTGTTCAAGAAGCATAGATGGGAAAATGCAGGGGCATGCCCATTTACAGGTAAGACATATAAAGTCTGCCTGAGATGTACCGTAACTGAGGCAATTTAATGGAAACATGTCCTGAATGCTACTGTGCAGTAGAATTGAAGAACATATCCATGCATTTGCTATGGCACGGCGGAATTGAATCAGAGGATGAATTTGCAGGCTTACCTTCTGGCGGTAATGTAATAGAACTATGAGTTATCCATTACCTAAAGATCCTTGGATAGCAGCTTATTTAGATCAACAAAGAAAGATAAACAAGCAGAAAGCATCTGTTTGTCATTACTGTAAGAAGAAATCTGTAGGCATCATAGCAGATGGCTACTTAATATTTTTTGTATGTGAGGAACATGGAAGAGATTAAATATAAGGAGATAGAATGATATATCATAAACATTTATTGGTAAATGCCAAGGTAAAGAACCCAATTGCTACAGAACAAGAGGGAATCGATTTTCTGACCAATCTGGTCAATAAGATCGACATGAAGATTATAAAGGGTCCATTTGCAAGCTATGTGGACAAAGACGGCAACAAAGGCTTAACTGCTATCGTTATGATAGAGACTAGCCATATTGCCTTTCATATCTGGGATGAGGTAGATCCAAGTCATCTTCAATTAGATCTATATACTTGTGGTCGACTAGAATTAGATCTAGTATTATCTATAATTAAAGATACTTTTAATATTGTAGAGATGGACTTCATGCTATTTGATAGAGAGAATGGATTCAA
>Ga0214917_10000098_pt1 | contig 95984 bp, 87 predicted proteins | sample LL_1208_BB_MetaG_FD_177983 | JGI IMG/M metagenome (GOLD analysis project Ga0214917, IMG submission 177983) | Freshwater microbial communities from Lake Lanier, Atlanta, Georgia, United States - LL_1208_BB | ecosystem: Environmental > Aquatic > Freshwater > Lake | place: USA: Georgia | collected... | reverse complement strand
GTAATGAATTCTTGGTTAAAAGAAAAAGTTCCTGCAGATAATATATTAGATAAAACAATAGATAAAATTAATAATTAATGTTAAACGATAAATCTTTAAAACTTATATTTGATTTTGAAGTTGGTGGAGGAGAAAATTATTATAATAAATTTTTAAAAAATCCAACATGGCCAGGAGAACAAAGTGGAGTCACAATAGGAGTAGGATATGATGCTGGATATGTAAATAAAACAGAATTTACAAATGATTGGCAAGATCTTCCTAAAGATACATTTGATCGTCTTTATCGAGTTGTAGGAATAAAAGGTTATCAAGCTAAGGAACTTACCAAGAGATTAAAAGATATAAATATACCTTGGGAATTATCAGTAAAAGTTTTTATGAATAAAACTGTTAAAAAATTTTATGAACTTACTCAAAATACATTTCCTAATTTTGATAAGCTTCCAGAAGATGCAAAAGGTGGATTAGTAAGTCTAGTATTTAATCGTGGTTCCGCGCTCGAAGGCGATCGTAGACGAGAGATGAAAATTATTCGAGATATTATGGCTAAATCACAAAATTTTGATCAAAAAACTTTATCTCAAATTGCAGATCAAATTAGATCCATGAAAAGAATATGGATTGGTGGAAGTATAGAAAAAGGAATGAGCAGAAGACGAGATGCTGAAGCTAAATTAATAGAAGAATCATTAATAACATCTCCAATTAATAAATTAGAACAATCTGATAAAGCTATAAAAGAAGTTTTTAAAAATTCGTAATAGTGTAAATTTATATTATGGGTAATTTATCTTGCAGATCAGGTCCTGGAAAAATAGATTTTAAATCAACAATCAAATTAGGATCAATATCCACAGATAAAATTGTTTCACCAAATCAATTACCAAATGAATTAGCAAATCTTGAATTATGGTTAAAAGGTGATACTGGAATAATTTTAAATGTTAGTAATAGAGTAACAACTTGGCAAGATCAAAGCGGCAATAATAGAAATTTTGTTGATAGATCAACTATAGGAATTGGAGGATCTTATGTTTTACCAACTGTTGTTGGTAATACTTTAAAATTTACCGCTAGTAATACTTACTCTGCTCCAGATGCAACAGTATTAGCTTGTGCAAGTTCTTCTTTGAATTTAACAACTCCATATACTATTTTTGTGGTCGCTAGAGGAAAAAGTGGAGCAATAATATCTAAAAGTACGGAAGATTCAAAAAGAAGAAAAATACAAATATCAATGGACAATAATGGAATAGTATATTCTTTAGAAAGTTATAATAATAATGATACTGCAATTACTTATACAACTGGCACAGGATTAAATTTAAATACTAAAAGATTAATAGCCGCGAGATATAATTCTAATACTTCTAGAGAATTAAGATATAATGGAGCTCTTAGAAATACATCAAGTGGAGAAGCAGGTTTGCAGTATACAAATTCTGCTCCAGTTTATATTGGAGCATCACCATTTCAATATAATACTAATCCAACTTATAATGCAGAAGCATGTTTAGAAACTTATATTTATGAAATAATATTATATAGTAGAGCTTTAAGTGATACTGAAATATCAACAGTAGAATCTTATTTGAATAAAAAATATACAATTTATTAAAATGTGTAATTAATATATAATGAAAAAATTAATATTAATACTACCATTATTTTTATTAATATCTTGCTCTGAAACAAATAATCAAAGTAGAGAATTACCTACAAAATATCCAGATAGCGCAACTATGGGTAGCGCAGAAGATGCGACTAAAGGATATATTCCTTAATTTTAATTAGTTTTAATTATCTTATAAGTGTATATTATATAAATGAGTATAGACAATCCCGAGAATTTCGGCTTTGAACCTATTAAAGCTGCTAGACCTGGTCCCAAATCATCCGCTCAAACTCCTGCTAAACCAGGCGAAAAGAGAAAAGGATCGTCTAAAAATAAACCAGGCAGCGCTGGAACTTCTACTGATAAAGCTATTGAATTTTCTAAAAAAGTAATAGAAGCTCTTAAAAATAAAGTCAAAGAGCATAATAGTAAAAATAAGAAAAAAGTTTCTCTTAGTCAATTAAAAAAAGTATATCGTCGTGGTGCAGGTGCATTTTCATCTTCTCATAGACCAGGAAAAACACGAGGTCAATGGGCAATGGCAAGAGTTAATATGTTTTTAAAAATGGTTAGCGGTAAACCAGTAAAAGATGCTTATAGAAAAGCTGATAATGATATAGCTAAAGCATCAAGCAAAAGTTATGAAATTGATACATCATTTGAACCAAGTGATGAAGATTTTAATCAAGCAGATGAAGATATTAAAAATTATGAGTTAAATGATTTTGATTTTAATAGCGCAGAAGAACTTTATCTAGATGATGAAAGTGATGATATACAAATTTACGGTTTTGAATTATAAAGGTAAATAATATGGAAACAAAATATACAACAATTTTTAGCTCTGAATTAAAATGTATAGTTTCAGAGGAAAAAGATTTGCATCTTAGCTTAGCTTCATTAGATAGTCTAAGGACATTTCTTCCAAATATTGATACCGATAAAAATATAGATTTACTTCCAATTTCAACAAACGCTTTTGTTGCTGGCAGAGTTAATCGTAATGGTGATGTTGTAGATAATAAAACAGCAGTAGAGATTGCAAAATATTTTGTTAATAAACCAATTAATCTTGAGCATAATCGTACTCAAGTAGTTGGTTGTATTTTAAATTACGGATTTAATACATTTGGCTCTGAAGAGCCAATGACAGAACAAGAAGCAATAAATAGTAAAGATCCATTTAATATTGCTCTTGGTGGAGTTATGTGGAAAGTTGTAAATAAAGATATAGCTAATCTTGTTGAAGAGAGTAATGATCCTACTAGTCCAAATTATATGAGAGTAAGCGCAAGTTGGGAGCTTGGATTTAATGAATATCAATTTGTTCTTCTTGATAATGATAAAAAGAATATTATGGAAGGCAGAGTCGTAGAAGATGCTGATGAAATGGAAAAATTAAAATCTAAATCTAGAGCTTTTGGTGGCACAGGCATACTACCTAATGGACAAAAAATATATAGATTAGTAACAGGTAATATTATACCACTAGGTATAGGTTTGACTGGAACACCAGCAGCAGATGTAGTAGGAGTAGCAGTAGAAGAGAAAGAAAAAGACTTATCTAATGTTATGGCTACAGAAGCAAATGAAATTAATATTTCACAAAATGAAGATTTAAATGTAAATTCAACTAAGAATACTAATAATATTATGAAAATAACCAAAATCGAAGATATTACAGCTGAATCACTTAAAGAGATTCAAGCTTCCCAAGTAGCAGAATTTATCTCAGAAGAAATTAAAAAAGCTTCTGAGGCTTTTGATCTTGAAAGAAAAGAAAAAGAAGAAGCTATTAAATCTGCTAATGAAAAATATGAAGTTCTTACAAAAGACTATACCTCAATGAAAGAAGAACTAGAGAAAGTTAAAAATTCTCTAGCCGCTCTTGAAGAGGAAAAAGCTGCTAAGATTCGTGAAGAAGTTTTCAATGTTCGTATGGCCTCTTTTGATGAGGAATATGAACTATCTGACGAAGATCGTCAAGTTCTCGCATCAGATATCAAAGATTTAAATGATGAAACTTTTGCTGCTTATAAAAATAAGATGGCAGTTCTTATGAAAGAAAAAAATAAAGCTGCTAAAAAAGCAAAAATGGCAAAAGAAGCTGATATGAAAGAGAAAACTATGGCTACAGAAGTTGTAGCTGAAGTTAAAGCCTCTGAAGTAGTAGCTTCTGATGCTAAAGAAGTAGTCAATCAAGCTTTAGACAATGGCATTCAGCAAGTAACTGATGTTCCTGCTACTGCCACTGCTAATGAACCTTCCTTGTACGAAAGGTACAAGAAAGCCTTTAGCATTGAAGGTTTCAATGTATCATAACATATAGGAGAAAAAATATATGGCATATAGCTCAAATACAACACTAATTAAGCCATTTCGCAGCTATGACGAACATGATGTCGTCAATTTGTTTGCGTTTGATGGCACAACCAACAAAGGAACACTTGTAAAAGTAAGTACTGGTTGGAGTAACACTGATGCTAATGGTGGCATTACTCAAGTTGCAAATCCACATGCTGCAACTTATAATGGCACAGTTAGTCAATATCACGTTTTAACACCACGCGTTACAGAGGCTGGAACAGGTGATGCTGCTATCCTCGGTATTGCTTTAAACGATGTTCGTTTAACTGACGATAACGGTGAATATCTAATTTACAAGCCAGCTCGTGCTGCTGAACTAAGTGCAGTAGCTTCAGGTCAAGCTGTTCCAGTTCTAACCAAAGGTCTTGTTCTTTACAAGGCTGCTGCTATTAGCGCTGGCGACAAGGCTTTCGCAAATGGTAACGGTACAATCTCTGGTGCAGCCACAGTTCCTGCTGGTCGCGCTGAAATTGGCAAGTTCCTAGGAGCCACTGATTCAGATGGCTTTGCTCTACTCAAACTAGAGCTCTAATTCATAGGAGAAAAACTTAAATGAAATTAAAATTAAAAAATACACCAGAGCAAGTTGAACTCATCAAAGCTATGGGTTCTCGTAATGGTACAGAAAGTCGTGAAGCTCTAGAAGCTTTTGCAGCTTTTATTGGACCAGTTGTTCAAAAGGTTCTTAACGAAACCGCTCTATCAGCCTCTCTTTATACAGATATGGCATATGATGAAGATGATAGTCCTTCTATTCCTCTTGATCTATACTACAACGAAGATGCTGGTTTAATCTCCGTATGGAGTCAAAATGTAGCAGGTGGTCTTCCAACTTCTACTGTTGACGTTCCAGTACAAGAGATGAAATTCAGTACCTATCGTTTGGATAGTGCTGTTAGTTTCCACAAGCGTTATGCTCGCAAGAGCCGTCTTGATGTAGTAAGTAAAGCTATCGAGCGCATGACCCAAGAAGTTCTTATAAAACAAGAACGTAATGCTTGGGCCGTAGTTCTCAAAGCTGTTGCTGAAGCTGCCACAAAAAATGGTAAAGCTGCTACCGTAGGTAGTAATGGAAGTCTCCGTCATTTAGTTGATGGCGGTACTTCTGCTGCTAATTTCACACTAGCAGATCTAAACAGACTCGTAACTCGTATGAAAAGAGTTAGTCAAAGCTTTGCTGGTGGTACAGCTGCTGAAACTCGCGGAGTAACAGACATTTATGTTAGTCCAGAAGTTAAAGCTGCTATCAGAGCATTTGCTTATAATCCAATATTCCCAACAAGTGGAACTGGTCAATCTTCCGTACCAAATAGTGTTCGTGAAGATATCTATCGTGGCGCAGGCACAGAAGAAATTTATGGTATCACAATCCATGAATTACTTGAACTTGGCCTAAACCAAAGATACAACAGTCTATTTGCATCAGTTTGGAACAGTACTGCTTCTGGTACTCCAACTGATACTGATGGTTTCTACGGAAACTTCACAACTAATTCTGACGAACTCATCGTAGCTGTTGATGGAACACGTGATGCATTCGTACGCCCAGTAGCTCGCCAAGCCGAGAGCGGTGGTCAATTTGTTGTCCTACCAGACGACCAATTCTATGCTGCTCGCCAAGACAAGACAGGCTTCTATGGATTCGTAGAAGAAGGTCGCGTTTGCTTGGACGCTCGCGCAGTCGGTGGTATCGTTCTTGGATCACAATCATAATTCTGATCTAATCGGTTATGAAGACCCCTCAAGGTTAACCCTTGGGGGGTTTTCTTTTTTTGGAAAAGAATATAGTTTATTAATATAATAAGGTTAAAGGCAAAAATATGGCAAAAAAGAAATTAAAATTAAATGATCTTCATCAAGCTCATGGCAAAGATGAAAGTAAAGAAACAGTTCAAAGTTTAGATCAGCTTTGGGGTGATGATGGTCTTTCAAAATATAAAACCCTCGATGTTTCAGAGTATACTCAACAATTAGCAGAAATGAATAAAAGTGATCTTCAAAATCATGCTGCAAAATTAGGACTTGTTCCAATTGATAGCCGAGAACTTCTTGTTAAAAGATTGATTGCAGAATTTAAAAAACATGTTACAAAATATCAACCAGTCCGAAAACAAGAAAATAAAGACGAAACAAAAGAAGCCAAAGTAAGAAAATTATTATCAGATTAATTCTGCTTAATTTTTTCTGCCATGTGTAATTATTACTATGGCAACTAATTATAATATATCTACATATCAAGGCGATTTTCTTCAAGCAACTCTCTCAGTAAAAGATACTGATAATAATAGACTTAACCTAAGCGGATATGATGTCCGTGGGCAAGTTAGAAATGGATATGGTTCTACAGGAATTTTATTAGATTTAAATCCTAATATTATAAGTCATGTTTCTGGAACGATTAATATAACCATAGATTCTACAATTACTAAAGATTTACCAGTAGGACAATTTGTTTATGATATAGAAAGGTTTCCATCTGGTATTCCAACAGGAAATACCATAAAATTAATGCTTGGAAAATTTATAGTATCACCAGAAACTACGAGATAAAGTTATGTCAGAAATAAACGTTGATGTAACACTGCCTAATGCTGTATCTGTTGATGTAACATCTCCAACTCAAATTCTTTCTGCTAATGTTTTAATTCCTGGTTCTCAAGGTCCTAGAGGAGAAAAAGGAGATCAAGGCTTAAATGCAGAGATTAATAATTTAACTGGAAAGTATTTATTCTTAACAGGATTAGATGGAGTTTATATATTTGACAATAGTATTAATACAATTTATATTTCTGGTAATAGTGGATATTTTGAATCTAAATTTAATAAATTAAATAATAATGTAATTTTTACAACTGGCAATCAAGTTAAAAGCGGTCGTTTAATAATTGGAAATGATGAAAATGGAGTGGTAGATCCCAATTCTTCATATTCACTAAGTGTTCAATCTAATTCTCCTGCTACATGGTTAGAAATTTTAAATCATAGTGGAGCTGGTCAAGGAGTATTTTTTGGAATACAAGATAATAATCTTGAGCAATATAATTGGCAAGGAGGAGACATAATATTTTATACATCTTCAAATCCTAGCAATGGAATAGAAAGATTAAGAATTACAAATAGTGGTACGACTCTTTTTAAAGATCGACCAATGGTAAATGGAACGGGAGTATTGCTAAGTGGTGAAGTCGCAAATTTACCAGAAACAATTGTTTACAGAACAGGTGATCAAATAATATCTGGTAATAAAAATTTTATAGATAGTATCATCGTAGGAGATGAAACTGAAGATGATCTTTTTGTAGTTTCTGGAAATGAAATTACTTTTGGAGTTCGCCCTACTGTAAATGGTACTGGAATTTTAATAAGTGGTGACCTAACCAATTCGATTAATTCGTTAAGCGGTGCGTTAGACGCTTCTGGAATCGACCTAACCAATTCGATTAATTCGTTAAGCGGTGCGTTAGACGCTTCTGGAATCGACCTAACCAATTCGATTAATTCGTTAAGCGGTGATTCTGTTCTATTATATGGAGATCAAAATATTTTAGGACAGAAAACATTTTCAGGTTCTAATACTATAATTGGAAATGATCTTTATGTTTATGGCAGTGGATATTTTATAAGTGGAATTAAAATTGGAACAAGCTCTGTTATAATAGATGGAAATACAGTTTTAGTAAATAATGACGCAGTAGTTCTTAATGCTCAATTTACTGGATTTTCTGGAGATATTAATTCTACTTTTTCTACTATTACAAATCTTGATTTAACAGGAACTACTTTAAATAATAAAATTAATTCTTTAAGTGGCACTTTAAATTCTTCTGGGATTAATTTATATAATGCTATAAATGCATTAAGTGGAGATTCTGTTTTATTATACGGTAATCAAGGTATAGACGGAATCAAAATATTTAGAGATAAAGTTTATATTAATAGTCTTTATGTAACGGGTACAGAAACAATTTTAAATACAACAAATAATAATATATCAAGTCCTTATTTACTTTTAAATCTTACTGGAGGTTTAACTGATGGAGGAATTTTCTTTGTTACTGGAGAAGGATTAACTGGTATAAATGATACTGGAGTTATTTTTGGTTTTGATAATATAACAAAAACTTGGCATTTTGGTCAAGGGACAAGATTAACAGATGTTTCTACTCTTGATGAAGTAATGGGTTATCATGATCTTAGCGATTATAGTGGTTATGCTAATAATAGATTTAGTACAATAACTAATTTAACAAATACTGGCGATACATTACAAACAAATATAAATAATCTTAGTGGGTATATAAATTCTTCATCTAGCAATATAATATTTACTACTGGCGATCAAACTATTAGTGGAAATAAAATTTTTATAAATAATTTAGAAGTTCAAGGCACTGGCATATTTAATGCTGTAGACCTTAGCAATATTAGTGATTTTCAATTTTCTGGAACAAATATTAATTTAATCGATGGAAATGTTTATGTTACTGGAAATGGAAGTATTTATATTTCTGGAAAACCAGTTTTAACTGGAGTAGATCTTACGAATTATTATACGAAAAATAATCCTAGCGGATTTATTACTGGAGTAGATCTTACGAATTATTATACGAAAAATAATCCTAGCGGATTTATTACTGGAGTAGATCTTACGAATTATTATACGAAAAATAATCCTAGCGGATTTATTACTGGAGTAGATCTTACGAATTATGTTCAATTAACTGGACCACAAAATATTGCAGGAGCTAAGACCTTCATCTCAAATGCACTTTTCCAAAATGATATTATTGTAACTGGAAATATAAGAGGAAGTGGCTCAGCTTATTTTAATGATAATTTAAATATAACAAATAATTTAACTGTTGGCGGTAGCATAAATAATCCAAATTTAGTATTAACAAAAGGAAAACAAACTATAAGTGGAGATAAAACTTTTGCAGATACTATATCTCTTAATGCTTATACTGGAAATGGATATGATACATCAAATTTAGATTTTCGTTTAAATATAGCTGGAAATACAAATGAAAATGCAGGTATATCAATTGATGCTTATGGAATTAATGGTCCTCAAATATTAATGAGAAGAGCAAGAGGAATTCCAACTGGTCTTTCTGGAGTTTTAAAAGATGATGTTTTATTTAATTTGCAAGGAAGAGGTTATATTTCTGGATTAAATCAATACTCATCAAATAGTAGAGCTGCAATAAGATCATTAGCAGCAGAAGATTGGGTAGTTAGACAAGGTTATACTGGACAAGGAACTTATATATCATTTAGAACTACTAATATTGGAAGTGGTTTAGCTATGGATAAGGTAATTGTTAATACTAGTGGATTAAATGTAGTAGATGGTAATATTTATATTAGCGGAAATCAAGTATTGACAGGCGTAGACCTTTCAAATTACTATACAAAAAATAATCCTAGCGGATTTATTACGGGCGTAGACCTTTCGAATTACTATACAAAAAATAATCCTAGCGGATTTATTACGGGCGTAGACCTTAGTGCTTATTTAACCTCTACAAACGCATCAAATACTTATGTTACAAAATCTAATGGTCAATTTACTAATCGTCCTACTGTGAATGGAACAGGAGTTCTTCTTAGCGGAGAAGCAGCAAGTTTACCTGACACAATTATTTATACTACAGGTAATCAAATTATCAGCGGAAATAAAACTTTCATCAACAATATTCAAGTTTCTGGTACTGGAATTTTCAATAATTTTAATTTAAATGAAATTGATGTTTTAAATTTATCTGGAATATCTGTTAATATAACAGGTAATGTTTCTTTAAATACAAGACCAACTGTGAATGGATCTGGAGTTCTTCTTGTTGGAGAAGCTGCTGCATCTTCAAATAATTTCTTTGTATTATCATTTGACCATACTAGTGATCAACCTGCAATTGGTGGTGGTCATAATTATTTTGCACCAGGTAATTTAGGTTTTAATGCTTCTGGTCCTAATAGAAGATATATTCAAGTATTAGAAAGCGGTACAGCAAGAAAAGCTAGTTGGCAACATATAGCAGGAACTTCACTACCTTCACCAGCTTTAAATTCTACAGGATATTTTATTAATGCAACAACAAATACTCTAGGAGTAATTAGTACATCTATTTTAAGTACAAACACTAATATTCCTAATAATTTTACTGGATTAATTACTCCGCCAGTTCCATTGAATATTGGGGATTTTGTAGTATGCTCTTTATTTACGCCAGCTTTTACTATAAATCCATCAGGGCTTAGAGATACTGTTAGAGTATATTGCTATTAATTTAAAGTGTAATATTTATTATATGAGCATTAAAATTGTAGACATAGCTACTGAATTATATGATGAATTAGGTGAACCAGTTGACATTAGTATTCCTACTATAGCTTATTGGTTAAGAAGTAATATTGGTGATCTTAATATTTTAATTAATAAAAGATTTTATATAACAGAAGACACTCTTGAGATAGCTGCTACAGAAGACTCAGGAGATGTTTTTGGAGATATAGAAAAAAGCATATTTAAAATGATTTATGGTATTCACTTTTATGAAAGACTATTTCGTAACGCTTTATATGCTGCGACACAAGATAGCGTAGTAAGCATAAGTGATGAAGGAAGTTCTGTAACAAAAATTAATAAAAATGAACTTGCTAAAAATTATGCAGCATTAAGAAAACAAATTAATGATGAATTAACAGTTCTGACTAAAAATTATAATCTTAATGAAGCTAAACCTCTTCAAGTTGCTGGCGATGATACTGTCGCTGGCATTTATCAAGGAGATAATGCAGGTAAAATTTATCTAAGGTCAACAATCTAATGCCAAGTTTATTATCAGCGATTGAGATAGCAAATGCAACAGGAGTTTTAGGTGATCTTTTTGATACCTTCTCTAGAGAAATAGTAATCTACAAAGAACCTAAAAAAATAATCAATCAACTTTCTACAAATTCACTTCCTGGATATGGTGAGGCTGCAATTAAAAATAATATCACTTATATACCAGTCAGCGGCGCATTTCAAGCTAAAGTTAAATATAATCCAAAACAAGATCTTGAATTATTACCAGAATTAAAAAGCAGAGTAAGTAAAGGTATTGTTAAAATAAAAGTTGAAAAAGAAGCTAAAGATTTTATTGTAGGCCATGGAAAAACTGAAAAAATTATGATTGATAATAAGCCATATAATGTTATCACAGATTATACTCTTAAAAAATTTATTACATTGGACCATTTTGTTTTCTTTTTAGAATCCGCTTCATAATGAAAGTTAAATTAAATCAAAATAAAATTGCAGAAGCAATCGCTAAAAACTCTAAAATGACTAATTTTATTCGTAAAGAAGTTTATAGCTTAGTTGAAGAATACGTTGAAAAAAATAAACAAGAAATGTTAAATGAATATAAAAACCATCCAGTTACTAAAGAAATTGAAAATGGGCCAGAAGCTTCAAATATTTCAAATACTTTAGCTGGACAAGGTAATTTATTTAGTTATATTGGATTTGAAGAAGGTTCGAATCCAACAGAGGCAGTAAAAGAAATTTTAGAAAACTCTGTGAAAATTAGTAATAAACCTGATATATCTGTTAATAATAAAAATCTAAAAATAAATTTTTCTGTTTCTGGTCCAACACTTGAAGAAATTGAATCTGTAACACCAATGCCATTTGAAGGCGGTAGAAGTTGGGTAAGAGGCATAGAAAAGGGAATTTCGGGATTTAGTTATTATATATTTAGAAAATTTATTAAAAATAGTAGATCCTCAACTGGTATACAATCTGAATCTGAAGTTAGGAGTGGAAGCTTTAAACCTACCCCATACATGAAACAAATATTGAAAAAATTTTATTCAAAAGTTAATATTAAAATAAATGTATGAAGCCACAATTTGAAAATATTTTAATGAGTAGCATGACGCTTTGGTTTGATCATACATTAGTCAAAAAAGGAGAAGCTTTTAATAATCATGTTAGCGAATTTTATCCTATTACAAATATATATAATGGTTATTATAGTTATGGAGCACCTTTTAAGAATTTAATAAGAGACGAATCTATAACTGGGGCTAATATTATAAGTGGAGTTTATTTAAATAATAATTTTATTACAACTGGACAAAGCGGTTTAGTATCAATTAATGCTGATCAAGGTCAAATTTACTTTGATTCAGAGCTTGATAATCCAACTATTAGCGGAAGCTATGCTGTTAAAGATTACGGCATTTATCTTACAAACGAAAATGAAGAAAAAATATTATTTGAAACTAAATTTAATCTAAATCCAAAAACAATAGAAAATCCAACTGGATTGCCTATTAATGCTCAAACTTATCCAGCCATATATCTTAAAAATAATGGTGGTAATAATGAGCCATTAGCTTTTGGAGGTTTAGATAGCACAAATATTAATGTAAGAGCGATAGTTATATCTGACTCTATATATAGTATGGATGGAGTTACTAGCATATTTAAAGATGTTGTTAGAACTTATATTCCAATAATTCAGCCTAATGAAATGCCATTTAATAGTTTAAATGGTTTAAAATCTGGTTATAATTATGAATTATTAACTACTGGAAGAGCAGGATCATCTAATAGTATTTATATTAAAAATGTATATATTAGCAAAAATGTGGCAAATAGAAGCCAATATCAAGATCTTAATCCTGATGCTATATCAGCATTTATAGATTTTGAGCTAGAGGTATACAGAAACCCAAGAATTTAATAGAATTTGATTAAATTTAAGTGTAATAAAAGATAATATAGGAGAATCTAATATGTCTAGAAATAGAATTATTTATCAATCAGAAGCCCTTTACGCAGGACCAAGTCCAGCAACAGGCAATCATTTTACAGATCAACAAAATCTAAGTGGAAATTTAGTTAATCAACTACATCGTGTTCAAAGTGCTAATTACAGTTTTAACATTGCTCGTCAAGACGTTAATCAATTTGGTGAATTAGCAGCTATTGATCGTGTTATTCTCGAATCTCCAACAGTATCACTTGATTTCAGTTATATTTTAAACAGTTTTGGAAATGAAAAACTTTTAGGATTTGGTCCTTTTGATAGCGACCAAGTAAGTTGCATTTCTGGAATTTTAAACAAAACTGCTGATGAAAGAAATTACTTTATTCGTACAGTAGGAGAAGGAGCGGACGCTCAAGGTACTGCTACTGGTGCAGCTAATCAAAATGTTATAGGTATTGGAAATGGATTCATCAGTTCTTATTCCACAGAAGGTTCTGTAGGTAATTTTCCAACTGTTACAGTTAATGTAGAAGCTCTTAACATGGCTTTTGATGCAGGTACAACAGGTAATTATGTTCCTGCAGTAGTTCCTACAGATGGAAGTAAAATTACAGGAGTTAAATACGCATTGCCAACAGCCGTAAGTTCTATTGCAGCTACAGGCGTAAGTGCTCTTCGCCCAGGAGATATCACAGTAGATATTAGTGAATATGGCGAAGGTGGCACAACCGTTTCTGACGCTAAGATCCAAAGTTATACATTAAATTTCGATCTAACACGTAATCCTCTACAAAAGCTTGGAAGTAAATTCGCTTTCGCAAGAGAGATTCAATTCCCAGTTACTGTTAGCATGCAAGTACAAGCTCTACTTGGCGATCTAACAACTGGTAATCTAGCAGATATTATTAAAAACGATAAAAACTACGATGTTAGTGTTGCCTTAAAACATCCAACAGATGGAAGCACACAAGTTAAATACTTCTTAAAACGTGCTAAATTAGATAGCCAAGAATTTAGCAGTTCTATCGGTGATAATAAATCTGTAACTCTAAACTTCTCTACTCAAATCGGCGGTCCAAATCAAAATGATCGTGGATTAATGATGAGTGGAGTAGTTAGCGCTTAATAGATAATAATTCTTATATAAGATACCCCGTCAGGTTCAACCTTGACGGGGTATTTTTTTGGTGTAATATATAGTAAGGCAAAAGGTTAAAAGGTAAATCTATGGAAAAAGGCGATCCTAAAATAAAGGAATATGTTATATTTCAACTTCGTAGAAAAATAACTAATTTATATAAACAGTTCTTATTTATTCTTGAAGATGCTCATGCTTCAAAGTATAATAGTAGTGATGAAGCATATCAAAAGTATCGTAAAAGAGTACTTGATTATGGTAATGATACCATAAGAGAGATAGAGGAAGATATTGCTAAATTAGATTTTGATTTGAAAAAATGAAAAAAATGTATTTCAAATATTCTGAAGAAGATATTATTAAAGGCAATTTAGGATTGCAAACAGTCCAAAGATCTTTAAGAAGTTATGGCATTTTAAATCCTACTTTTGAAGTAGTGACAAGTCAAAATTTTTTAAAGAATGTATATGATAATTGGAATGAAGAAAAACGTAAAGGCTTCATTAATCTATTAGGTGGTAGAGTCCAATTTAAAAAAATTAAAAATTATATAGAATCAATCGAAAGGAAAAAGGCATATGAAAAAACTATTTGAATTTAATGTTCCAAAGGAAGTAGAAGTAGAAGAAATTGAAATTTCTAAAAATGAAAAAGGCGAAGAAGTCAAAACTACTAAGAAAATAAAAAAGAAAGAATTAGTCAAAGTTTTTCTTCGCAAGCCAACTCGTTCTTTATTTGATGAAGCTGAACTTTTTTATGGAGTTCGTTTATCAGAAGGTATTAAAGCTGGCTTATTAACAAGAGCTTTATTAGCTAAAAGATTTACAAATGATGGTGGAGTTTTAAGTGAAGAAGAAAAGAACGTTTATGCAACTTTTTATGTTGCACTTTTTGAGAAGCAAAACGAATTTCAAAAACTAAGTATCAAAGACGAGTCTGAAAGATCAGAAGCAGAAAAAGCAAGATATCAACAAGTTATTCTTGAACTCACAGAGCTTAGAACACAAATTCAAGATTTTGAAAGTGCCCAAGCTAGTCTTTTTGATCAAACTGCTGAGAATCGTGCCAGAAATAAAACTATCCTTTGGTGGGTATTGCAATTGTCTTATATGATAGACGATAAAGGAAATGAACTTCCATTTTTTGGTCATGGAGAATTTGAAAGCAAATTAAAGATTTATGACGATATGGAAGAAAATGGTACAGAATTTGAAAATTTAGTTTGTCGTAAATTGGCTTATTTTGTAAGCTTTTGGTACGTTGGTCGTGCTGCTTCTCAAGAAGAATTTGAAAGACTCGCAGCATTTTCTTCTGAGGATTCAGCTATTGAACAAGCTGTAGCAGAAACTAAAGAAGAAGCTAAAAAATCAGATTCATAATGAATGATCGAAAACAATTTAAAGATTTTATTTTCTGAGATCATTAAAGGATATTCTAAAAAGAATATCGAAGGTTTTGGGACTTTATTCTTTAAACACATTAATAATCAAGATTCTGCTGAAATAGATATTTATAATGAGCAATTTTTCCAAAAAGCTAAAGAAATGGGATTGCCAACTGAAAAAGAGCAAGAAGAATATTTAATAAAAGAAGGTTTGTGGGAAGAGTCTAAAGATAAAAGAATTAAAGAATTAGAAAATTTCTTGATTAATTTAAGAAATACAAAAACCAAATTATTCCTTAAAAATCAACTTGATCAAATTAACGCTGAAATTGAAAAAAACGAATTAGAATTAAAGAATTTAAAATTTGAAAAGAAAGATTTAATAGGATTTACATCAGAGGATTATACATTTAAGAAGATTAATGAATATTATATGTACGTTTCTTTATTTAAGGACCAGTCTTTAAAAGAGAAATTCTTTAAAGAATCAGATTACGAGGATCTGGATAATAAGGAAATAATGGTTTTAATTAAGAATTATAATGAAGTAAATGGTAGATTTAATGATAGAAATTTAAAAAAGATAAGTCTTGCTGGATATTTTTCTAATATATTCTATTTGAGTCAAGATAATCCTCATATATTTTATGGTAAACCTCTTGTAGAATTAAGCTTTTATCAAATTGAATTATTCAGTTATGGCAGGTATTTTAAAAGTATATTAAGTAATGCTAAGACTAAACCTCCAGAATATTTAATGACTGATCCAGATAAACTTATTGAATGGTATGAAGGATCTAAAAATGTTGATGAAGTACTTAATAAGAATAGTAAGGTGGCTCAAAAGGATAATGTAGCCACATCTATAGTAGGTGCTACAGCAGAAGACATGAAGAGATTAGGCCTTAAAAATGATAATGAATCGGTAGGAATTGATCTTAATAAGGAAGCGGCTAAAAAGGGTGGCAAATTAGACATGCAAGATCTTATTAAATTGCATGGATTATAAGAGGAAATATTATTATATATACTAGCCGAATATTTTTCCAATAAATGTGTAATTTATGATAGGAAAAAGGTATTATGGCTGGAAATATAGGAGATCTACAAGTCAATTTATCAGCAAATACATCCCAAATGGAAAGGGATGTATCGGCGGCTTTAAAACGATTAGAAAGTAAAGGTTTTAATTTTAGCGCTGGGATTAATGCAAAAGCTTTTACTCAACCATTAGGTAGAATTACTGGGGCAGCAAATGAGTTTCAAAAATCACTAGACGCTTCTAATGCTCGTGTTATTGCATTCGGTGCTTCAGCAGGAGCAATATATAATATACAAAAAGCTTTTACATCTTTAATTAGTAGCACAATAGAAGTCCAAAAATCATTAACAGATATTAATGTTATTTTAGGAGCTAGTCAAAAAACTCTTGGACAATTTGGTGACAAATTATTTGAAATAGCTAAAAATAGTGGTCAAGCATTCTCAACTGTCGCTACCGCTGCTGGTGAGTTAGCTCGTCAAGGTTTAACAGTAGAACAAACTTTAAAAAGAACTAGTGATGCATTAGTACTTGCTCGTCTTTCTGGTTTAGATGCAGCTTCAAGCGTAGAAGCTCTAACTGCTTCAATTAATTCATTTAATAATACCGCTTTAGATTCAACGCAAATTGTTAATAAATTAGCAAGTGTTGATGCAGCTTTTGCTGTTAGCTCTGCAGATCTTGCAGAAGCTCTTAAACGTGTTGGCAGTTCAGCTCAAGATGTTGGAGTTAGCTTTGATGAATTATTAGCAATTGTTGCAAGCGTCAATCAGACTACAGCAAGAGGTGGCGCAGTAATTGGAAATTCGTTAAAAACTATTTTCACAAGAGTTCAAAGAACAGAAGTATTAGATCAATTAGAAGCTCTTGGAGTAGCTGTTAGAGATCTTAATGGAAATACTGCTCCTGCGATTCAAGTATTAACTGGATTAGCAAGTAAATTTGATGAATTAGGATCTGCACAAAAAGCTCAAGTAGCAGAATTAGTTGGTGGCGTTTTCCAAATTAATATTTTAAAAGCTGCTTTAGGAGATTTAAGTAAACAATATTCTGTATATGGAAATGCATTAAAGATTTCTCAAGGTGCAACAGATGAAGCTATACGAAGAAACGAAGAATTAAATAAAACTTTATCTGCTCTTTTAAATAAAACTGTAGCAAATTTAACTAGAGTAGGAAGTGATATTGGTGGATTAAGTTTTGCACCAGCTATAGAAAAAGTTTTAGGTGGAATTAATAGTGCTCTAGAAGCTTTTGATGTTAAAGGCGATTCTGTTGGAAGTAAAATTGGTAAAGGAATTTTTGAAGGAATTGGAAGTTTTATTTCTGGACCAGGACTCGCGCTTTTAATTGGAGTTTTTATAAAAATATTTGGTAATCTTGCTAAATTCACAACAGATGCAGTTAGAACAGTTTTAGGATTAAATAAAGAGGCTCAAGCTCAAGCACAAATTCAAGAACGTATTAATAATATTCTAGCTCAAAATCCTCAATTAATTCAAAATATTTTAAATAAACAAGTTTCACTTTTACAAGTTGAAAAAGATATATTGACTGTAATTCAAGCTCAATCTCAAGCTCGTCAACAATCTACAGCTATTGCTACAAGCTTAACAAGAGGATTAATGGGTAGAGGAGTTACTTCTGAAAAAGGAGTTATAACAGCTAGAACAAAGAGTCAAGGTTTTATACCTAATTTTAGTACTAATAGAGAAGTTATGGGAGCAATCGCTGGTGGATATATGCCTGGAAATGTTCGCTCTATGAGTATTCCAAATTATGGAAGAGTAACTTATAACGATGCAGAAACAGTAAAACAATTCTCTGGATTATCTCAACCTGGAATTATGCCTCCAGAAAATAGTGATGCAGGAAAAAATTATAAAGAAAAATTTAAAAATAAATATGGTATTGATCCTTATGCTAGTAAAGGATTTATACCTAATTTTGCAGCCTCTTTAAATAGAATTGTTACGAAAGGTGCACAACCTATTAGCGGTGATATGTATGATACATTACGCAAATCTCCTGCATTTGCAGACCAAGTTTATGGAAGTTCTCGCGGAGGTTATTTCCTAAGACCAACAGCAAATAAAGATCAAGCTTTAATATATTATAAACAACAAACAGAAAAATCTGTACTTGCTAGAGGAAAAGGAGCATTAAGTCAAGAAGAGATTGAAAAAACTGGAGCAGTATTAGTTTATCCTGCTTTTAGTGGAGGAGGTTTAAGTTCTACAACAGCTAAAGCTTTAAAACATAGTGGTAAACGTGGAGATGATACTCCAGAATTCACTTTCTCAACGTTTGGTTTCCCAGGACCTAATGGTGGATTAGGTGCGCAATTATATGAAGATGTCCAAAAGGCTATAAAAGGACAAGTTTATACATTTATAGATAAGGCAGCTTTAAAACCAAAAGATTTAGTAGATGATGCAAGATTTGATAACTATGTTAATGCGAATCTTAATCGTTCTACAATAGAAGCTGCAATTGGAGGTATTTTTGAAGCAGGATTAAAATCAGCAATATTTAGCGCAGTAGATGATCCTAATGCTCCGTTAGATCTTAGCTCGGATGAATTAAAAAAACTTTCAACAACTTTTAAAGGCGCAGGACCTTTGGCGATGTTTTCTCTTGGAGAAGTTAAGAATGCTTTAAATCCATCTCAAGCAAATAGTATGGCGGATAAAATCGCATCCAGTAAGGGATATCCATTAAAGACTAAAGGTAAAACAAAAGCTCTTGGTTTTATTCCTAATTTTTCTCCATTAGATCGAGCTTTAAGTACTGAAGAAAAGATGGGTGGAAGAGGAGTATTAGATTTTAAACCTGGACTTGGATTATATGTTAGAGATGGTAAAACTCAACCAAATTTTGCAGCAGTAATGAGAGATCATCCAGAGGGAATTGGTAATGCTATTCAAAATTCTAAGAAAATGCAAAGTATGATGTCTGCAGGATTTATACCTAATTTTGCGGCTATGGACCCAATGAGTTTATTTTATATTTTACAAGGATTTGGAGGAAATCAAGCTCGATCTAATTATAAAGTTGAAGAGCAAAGATTAGGAGCAATCTTAAATGAAAGAGGAAGAGTAGAATCTGAAATATTAGCTCTTTCAAAAAATTCAAAGAAAAATAGAGCAAGATTAAATGAATTAGAATCTCAAAGAACTTCATTATTAAGAGAAGAAACATCTCAAAGACAAACTTTATCGGCTCAAACTCCAATATTTGCTAGAAAAGGTGGAAGTTTTGTAGGTGGAATTGGCGGAGTCGCTGGCAGAGCTTTTAGTAGATATGGAGCTGGACTTGCATTAGCCGCACCATTATTAACAGATACAGCTGCTCAATTTATTGGAGACGAAAGCACTCGTGGAGGACGAGCCCTTAAAGCTGGAATATCTGGACTTGGAACAACAGCTTCTTATGCTGGATTAGGATTTACTGTTGGTGGATTGCCTGGGGCAGCTATTGGTGCTGGAGTTGGTGGTATTATGGCGGCTTATGATGTATTTCAAAAATTAAATGATATCATGCCAGATGTTGCAAAATCTATAGAAACTTCAACAGAAAAATTTAATAGTATTTCTGCTGCGACTCAAAATTTATCAGTATCTTTAGAAACTTTAAGTTCAATAGAAGGCAGATCAGATTTAGATGCAAAAACAAGATTAGATTTAAGAAATAAATCTGAGCAAGATTTTGCTAAAAGTATTACTCAATTAAATCAAGCGCTTCCAGGAGCTGGAGATGAAATCGTTGATCTTTATAGAAAAATAGGTGATACTGCAGAATTAAGACAAAAAATAAGTGAAGTTCAAATTAAAGCTCAAAGAGAATCAAAAGGACTTGCGGCTGGTGGTGGACTATTAGGCACAACTCAAAAAATAAATGATTTAGCAGGTGAAAAATGGTATGATTTTTTCACTAGTGACTTCTTAAAAACTCCACAAGAAAAAATTAAAGGAATGCGTCAAACAGATCAAATGAGTTATAGAGGTTACATACAAACTGCTGGACAACAATTATCTGATCTTTTTGCTAACTTTAGTAAAACAGGAGAAGCTATAGGTAGTGTTGATATTGGAAAACTTCAAGCAGCCTATCAATCAGGAGGTATAAATGGAATCAAGAATTTAGTAGATGGATTAGTTAGTACTGGAGAATATTCTAAATTAATAGCAGAAGAATTACAAAAAGTAGATCAACAAGGAACATTAGGAGAATATATACAAGCTTGGAAAGATCATCAAACAAGCGTAGAAAAATATGCACAAGCACTAGCAGAAGAAACTGCTAAATTTACTCAAGGTATAAAACCTATTACAGATCTTCAAGCATTACAAAGGCAATTTTCTCTTCCTGGAGGAATTACTTCTGCTGCTTTAGGTAATATAGATTATAATTCAATAGAACAGAAATTAAGCGTTGGTAAAAGCCAAGCTTTTGGTGAACAATTTAGTACAGGATATAAACAATTAAGTGATGAATTAGGTTATGGCGCAGATAGAGTAAAATATTTAAGCGAATATGTTCAAAAGGCCGCAGAGATACAGAAAGATTGGAATAGTGGAGCTATTACAACTACTCAAGCTTTTGAAAGATTAAAATTAGCAATAGATAAAATTGAATTTGGTAAAAATTCTCAATATATGTTTTCTGATGAAAGAGCTGCAGCTCGTCAAAGTTTAATGGAAAGATCATTAAAACAAGGTAATTTTAAAGAAGGATTTGATCCACTTAATTCTTTCTTTGATCGTTTTGGTGATAATGCTGCTACAACAGCAGATAAAATTAATAAATCTTTTGCAAATCTTGCTGATAATTTACAAACTGGGTTCGAAGATGCATTTGGCGCATTTGTTGATGGAACAAAAACAGCAGATCAAGCTTTTCAAGATATGTTATTAAGTATATCTCAACAAATTATTAAAGAACAATTTAGTATTGGTATGAGAAGTTTGCTTGGTGGATTAACTGGAGGTGGAGGTTATAACGAAGGCGGTGGAGGTGGAATATTAAGTAGTCTTTTTGGAGGATTATTTGGAGGAAAAGCTCAAGGTGGGATAATTCGTAAATATAGTTCTGGTGGTCATGTTCAAGGTGGAAGTGGAGTTCGTGATGATATTCCAGCGATGCTTACAGATGGCGAATATGTGTTAAGAAAAAGTGCAGTTAATAAATATGGTATAGACGCTTTAAATATGCTTAATAGAGGTGGAATGATAAAAGGATATGCTAGCGGTGGAAGCGTTAATGCATTACTAAATAATAGTTATGATTTCTATGGTCCTGATGGACAAAAATTAATTGAAAATTATATGCCAGAAGCATTTAAAACTACAGTAAATGCTCCAGAAGAATTAAGTAATGTCCCAGCTTTAACAGGAAGATTTAATATATCAGATCTATTAAGTAGTAGAAGTTTAATGGATGAGAATAATCCAATGAACGCTCTAAGAACTCAAAGATTTTTAGGAATGCAAAGTTACCAAGAGCAAGTAGCTAATTTTAAAACAGGATATAATGAACAATATCGTCAAGTTGAAGAACAAAGAAAAGAAGCTCAAAGACAAGCGGATGAAATAAATAAACAAAGGATGGATCAATATAATCGAGCAAAATCAAATATGTTAATTGGTGGATTATTGAACTTTGGTATGAATCTTGCTGGTCCATTTTTAGGTGGTTTTGGCGGGGGAGGTGGCGGGGGAGGACTTGGAGGCATATTAGGTGGAGTACTTAATACAGGAGTAGGACTTTTTCAAGATATTTTAGGAGGAAAATTCTCACAATTTTCTAGTCAACCTGGTGGAGCAATAGTAGGTAATAAGCTTACAGATGATCAGAAAAAAGCTATAAGCGATGCAATTGAAAGAGGTCAAAGAACAGGATATGGAGATTCATTCGCTCAACAAGCTCAATTATTTCCACAATTTGGAAATCAAGGTGGATTTGGCGGAGGAATGGGAGGACAAAATTTTGCTCCAACCTCTAGTATCGGCGGATTTCAATTTGGTGTTGGATTAGGCGCGCCAGCAGGTTTTCAAACTTATACTCAAAATGCTCAACAAGATTATCTTTTAAATTTTGCTTCTCCTGTAGCTCCTATTGCTCCTGGGCGTGGAAATCTTGTTTATGATTTCTTAAATCAAAATACAAACCCTTTTGGTTATAGCAGAGGTTACGCAAAAGGTGGTTTAGTTCGTGGTTATCAAGTTGGTGGTATGGCAAATCAATATCTTCCAGCGAGCGCTTTAAATTTAAGAGTTAAAGGTTCAGATGGAAATACTTACACATTAGCTCAAATGGGATTAACAACTAATAGTACGTATGCAGATTTACAAAAAATGGGTGGTCAAGCTTTTGGTGGTGGATATAATAGTCCAGAATTATTAAATTTAATGAGTGGAATTCAAGGAGCTTTAGGTTCTAATTTCAACAGATTAACTGCAATGAATGATCTTTATCATGCTGGAGTCAGAGCTCCAGGAACATCTCATAGAACTGGATTTAAAGGAGACTTTACATTAAACGATTATACAGCTGGTAAACAGCAAATTAAAGATTATTTATCTAGCATGGGTCTTTCTGAAAAAGATTATTCTTTAAATTTTGAAGGGCCTCAAACTCCTGGAGCGACTGGAACTCATTTTGATTTTCAATTAAATAAAACTGGTGCAACAAAAATTGCAGCAATGAATATGGGTATTCCAGCAGGAAATATAGCTGGTACAAATACTCCTGCTGTTATGGCTGGTTTTGGATTACCATCAAAACAATCATTTCCATTAACAGCTTTTTCTGGTCCAACAAATAGTATAACTAATGGAATAAATACCATAGGAATACAGCCTAACCCATTTGCAAATCAAGCAAGAAGTGCTAATGTTGTAACAAACTTCTTAAAATCAACTAATACTCCTACCTTTACTGGTAGTTCTGCTGCTTTCAATACTAATAGATTAAATGCCACTCCATTTAATATTCCTCAAGGTGGCGTTACAAATACAATTTCTAATGCTGGAATAAAAATGCCAGCGATTGGAGGAGGAGCTGGTGGAATTGGTGGAGCATTGATGGCTAGTTTAGGTGGAATGAAAAATTTAGCTGGTAAAGGTTATAATGCTTTATATAATTTAGGCGGAAATTTATATGAAAAAAGTATTTTTAATCCTAATGCTGGATATCAAACTAGAATGAGTTTTCCATCTCCTGCTATGGGAGATTATTTAAGAGGCACTAAAGTCACTCCACAAACTACCCAAGCAGTTGCTCAAGCTATTACTCAACAAGACTTTTTAGGAATCAATCAAATATCTCCAGATCAAATCCTGCCATTTTTCCAAAATTTACAAAATATTGTAAATCAAACTTCTGGAAATGCTCCTACTTTATATCAAAGTATTGGAAGTTTATATGATCTAAAAAATAAAGGAGATTACGGAAAATTAGCATCAAGATTTTCATCATTTTATGGTAATAACTTCAAAAATAGATATTCTGCATTTGGAGAAAGAGGATTTAATAACTATTTAAATTATATTGGCGCTAGTCCATTTTCATCTTTGTCTGCATTTAATATGTTTAAATTTCCAATGACGCCAAATACTTATAGCCCATATGCATTTGGTAGCCAATATTTTGGTGGATTTGGTGGACTAGGTTATCAATCTGGATTTAATTCTTTAGGAAGTGTTTTTAGTAATTGGTTTTCTACTGGAAGTAGATTAGGAATCACTCCAAGTTGGGCAAGTAGAGCAACAGGAGGAATGATTTACGGAGGAAGTTCAGCTAAAGATGATGTTCCTGCTATGCTTATGGGCGGAGAATATGTTATTAGAAAAGACACAGTAGATCGTTTTGGACAACCATTTTTTGATAGATTAAACAGAGGTCAAATTAATGGATTTGCAGAAGGTGGGCCAGTTGGAACAGCATTACCTTCTGTCGGTGGTGGAGCTTCTAATCAACAAGATAATTCTAGAAATCAGTTTGTAGAATCTATTACAAAATTAGTAAAATCCTTAGAACAATTAAATAAAGGAATTGAAGAACAAAATAAAGGAACTAAAGCTCAAGGAGAAGATGGTGGTGCAACTACTTCTGATACAACAGGAGCAGGAGGAGTAACAAATAATATTAGTATAAATGTTAACGTTGATCAAAATGGTAAAACAACAGATTCAACGAAACAAGAAGATCAAAATTCTGGAACCAATCAAGAAACAGATCAAGAAAAGTTCAAAAAGACTATGGAAAGATCCAGAGTATTAGCAGAATTACTAAGACAACAAATATTGAAAGTTATTGTAGAAGAACAACGTCCAGGCGGAGTATTATATCAAGGAAGCAAAGGACGAGACTTAGGTCGCTAATTAAATAGTTTCGTTATTAATAAAAGCAAAATCTTGAGATAATGTATCTCCGCTTTTATCAACTAAATATATTCTTACAGCAAATGTTTGTCCGTTTTTAATCCAACTATCATAGTCTTTTGCTATTTTATCAAATAATTGAGTTCCTTTTTTAGAGAATGAAAAATCTGGAACAGATAAATAAATTGGATACGTTTTAACTATATCATCAAAAGTATAAGAATCAATTAAGTCTGAGCCTTTCCAAGAAATATTATTTATATCTTCAACTTTTTTCATATAAATTAATATTTTATCTAATGCCACATTATGTTCTGGATAACATACTATGCCAAAATTTAACATATTTGTAGATATTGTTGGCTTTTTATATTGAATTTGATGTATAGAAGAACTATAATCTAAAGCTTTATATCTCCAAGATAATGAGCCAAAAACATAATTAGTTGTTTCACCAAGTTTGCCAAAAGGATAATTATTTCCAGTTTGATTACTTATAAATTTAGATAAAACATAAAATTGTTTATATGGTGTTCTGAAATTAATTGGATCAGTACTATCTACACAACAGCCTTTTACACAATCTGAATTATTATTCAACGTTGTATATAAGCATTCTTTTAAAATACTAAATTGATTATTATCTGAACTTGTGGCTAATAAGTATATATCTCCAAAATATGGAACATCATCAGGATCTTCTATAACTTTAAATTTAGTAGGATAAACTAAGAACGATATCATCTTTTTAGAATCTACAATATTTTTTTGATCTATAGGTATATTATTTAATACTGGATCAGCATCAACCCCGCATGATGATACAAATTTCGCTACAAAGTAATGATGATTTACTCCATTTATCTCTTTTATGCCTTTTTCTAAAATGGTATCAGTTCCAGATATTCCTTGAACTATAAAGTCTTCTGCATCTGGGATATCCAATACAAATTCAATAATAGCATATGCATCATCTTTTTGTATTCCTGCACTAATAAATTTAACTGCAAGAATATTTTTAGCTTTAAAATAATTTAAATCATAATTAACACTTTTAAAGTCCGCAGTATTTGGTGATTCCATATCTCCGATGTTGCCAGGATCATAAGATCCAAGATAACTATCACTACCATAAATTCCAGAAACAGGAACATCTTCTGGAGTTAAAAATTCATAATTAGTATTACCAATGTATTTATAAGAATCTAAACATCTATATGTAGTTTTATATTTATCTCCTACTAAAAAGTTATCATTTTCTTGAGCATGAGCTAATGGGAAATAATCAAAGAATTCTGGTCCAGAAGCTACTCCATCATATTCAAAATCTAACATTCTTGCGCCACCTTTTTTAAGGTGAAGATCTCTATAATTTTGATTTGGCCAAGCTATATATGGAAAACTTTCTGGTGTGAAAAAGTATACAAGCCCTTGATAACTAGCAGCAATTGTAGATGTATAATTTTTATTATCTTTAATGAACTTATTTAAAGTTATATATTTGTCAATTATATCTGTATTTTGTATATAATATAATAGCCCTTCATTAGAGTATCCGACTCTTTCTAGATATAAATCTAATGAATAACTTTGTAAAGCATTTAAATAATAAATTTTCGCAGAGAAAATATTGTCTTTTAATAAAACACTATCTGGATTTAAATAAGTTGTTATTCTATATTTTGTTTCACTTTGAGCGTCTATTAATTCAACAGAATAATTTTTCTCAACATTATTTTCTATTTTATTTAAATTTCTTAAATATATAAAATCGTCAGAATATGATTTGCTTTGTTTATTATTTATATTTTCTTCATATTTTTGAGGAATAATTACAACTGATTCCAAACCAATATCAATTGGTATTTCACCTTTAATTTCAAACATTATTTTATTATTATCTCCTCTTTGATAATTTTTAAACATCTTAATAATGTTATTTCTTGGAATAGTATTATGTTTTACTTTGATTATTTGGTATCCATTTTGGTTCGTATATCTTTCTAAGTCATTGGGGTTATTAATATTACCTCCTGCAGACGAAAATCCATTTTCATCAATTGCTTCGGCTGTTATATAATAAGCATTATAATAACCAGGTTCTTGTATCTTGACGTAAGATGTTGGTCTCTCTCCAATTATCCCCGTCTGATTAAGTAATTTATCTAAAAATGTTACTGCATTATCTCCGTCTGGATTAAAAAGTATAGTATTATTATTATCTAAACCTTCTATATATTTACTATTCGCATTTAAAAAAGACTCATGATTATGAGCATAGTCAAAAATAAAATATCTATCATTTTCTGATGGTATAGATGAATAAGATGGAGAACGAATAATTTTAACGTCTGGGGTAGAAATTAATTCATTAACAAATACATTTTTATTTATAGAGTTTCCAACGCTCTGCGCAGTAAAAACATCGTTAGAAGTATTACGTAACAATGTTTGATCAAATAAAATTCCACTATTAGCCTCCAAAGCAGGGATTACTCGGTTGTAAACTCTAATATATTGGTCTTTAAAATAAGGCACAAAATCTTGATAATAAAATCCTCGATTTTCTATATAATCTTGTTCTACTGGAGAAGAATAATTCAATTGATATCCGAGCAATAAATAAGGCTCGTTTAAAATTACTTCATTTAATGGATTTTCAACTAATTGCATATTTCCACTTGTGTAATAATTAAGATTTTTAATACTGATTTCTTTAATTAAAGATTGATATGGTATAATTCCAGTAAATAATACTCCAGAAGATTCTAACCCTGCTTCATTTTTAGAGAAAATCGTTAAATAATAAAAGCCTGTATTTTTAGGAATATGATAAAAATACTGATCTTTTTCTAAAAAAGGTAATTGTTTAATTAAAAAATTATTGCTGTTACTATTTGGTTCAAGACTATATGTATAATTACTTAAATAAATATTATAAGCTTCAATGTTTTCTAAATTTTCTATAGGATTTATTCTAATTTTAAAACCTTTTGTATTTTTTGTTATATTAACTATATCTATTTCTGTTGATGGCAATGTTGTTGGATTATTCATTAGATATTATCCCCTAGATCATATTTACTTTCATCATATTGAAGCGCAGTTATTTTATATCTATACTCTTCTTGTTCTTCAATATCTAAGATTCTAAATTTTTGTGTTTTATCCATATAGGGTTCTAATGATGCTCCTGGATATTTGACGCCTGGATTACTAAATCCAGAAACGCTTGGACTTTTATTATAATCATAATTTTCTGGATTAATTTCTATCGTCCAAACAGTATTCTGCATTAAAGTGTGCTCTGTGTTATCTAAATATTGTCCACCAAAGTCTATTCTGGTATATCCTTGGAAATTACCTGTATTTTGCATGCTAATGTTATTACTAAAAATATTTGTATCCATTGGATCTTGTATAGTATAATTTGATTCAAATTTTACTGTTTGAATTTGTTTTTTTCTAATTAAAGATGTACTTAACCCTGAACTTAAAATTCTTTGTCCATTATCTCCTACCACGCTAAATAATTTATTTTCCGAAGTTAATTTTACAATTGCGTTTCCTGTTTCTGTACCGATTTCAATATTACCTGCTGGTGTTAAAATATTAAAATTACAACTATTTATCGCTGGTAAAAATCCAGAAATATCTTCATATCTTACATCTAAAATTGCATAATTTCTACTTACTTCATAAGTCCTTCCACCAAGAATTTTATTTTGACGATTTTGATCTTGTATATATACAATATCTCCAGGTTTTAAATACATTGCAGGTAAACTTGTTTCAAAATTTACTAATTCAGACTCTAAATTTTCAGATAGCAATGTCCATTTGCCTAATCTTTCTGCTTGACCTTCACTTGTGCAACCAAAGGCACTTACTTCCATCTCTTTTATTCCAAATCTAATTAATCCTTCTCTACTTTCAACATATTTTACCGCTGGTTTATAAAAATTATTTTTATCATTATACCTAACTAAAGCGACATTTCTTCTTACCCTTTTGCTTGTATTGCTATATGTAAATTCCCCATCTTTTACATTACTATTATTAAATATATAAATTGGTTCTTTTGGTCTATCTTGAGAGGTGAATATTAATCCAGCGTTATAAAATACAATGGCTCTAAAAATACTTGCCATGTCATTAACAACTTTATAAGCGTCTTCTCTAGTGCTAATTAATACGTTACATGTGAATCTTGGTTCTTTTCCATCTCCAGAACCACCAGAACTTACTAATTGATCACAATACTGAGCAATTTCATATAATGTCCATTTATCAGTAAGATTTGGATCAACATATTTTCCTAATCCATATCTTCTATTAGTTATTAAATCATAAAAACACCATGCAGGATTATCCGTCCAGCCTAAATTAAAATTTCCATCCCAAATTCCATTATAAGTTCTTGAATATGGATTATAATTACTTGGAATTTTAACTTTAAGCAATCTTGTATCATAAGCTCTTTGAGGTATACTAGTAAAATATCTTGAATCAAATGTAGTTAAAACCCCAGCGGTATGAGGTAAAACTAATAAATCGTCATATATTTCAGTTATTGAATCTATAGAACTTTTTATTACTATATTTGGATCAACGCTTTCTTCGTAGACTGGTTCAATTTCTATTTCCCAACCAACTGTAGTAGATTTTGTATATCTATCTAACCCTGTCCATTCAAAAGTTTCTATATATGGTCCTTGATTTAATTTTCCAGCAATTGTCAATTTACCATAATCTCTCGCTTCTCCGTCTAATGAACTTTGTTGTTTATTGATATAATCTTGTAAAGATGTACGGAAATCTTTTTGTAATCTATTGACGTCTAAAGCATAGACCGTATATATTGCTCCGTCGTGTCTATGAGAATAAGTTGTTCTTCCATTAATAAATTCTGTATAATTTGCTGGTTGTCTTTTGTATCCATCTGGGCCATTACAATTAGGATTACTATTATTTGGATTTGGACAATCTGGTGGCCAGAATAAAATTAATACATCATTTTGTTTACTGTATATATTATTATAATATGCTTCTTCGCTTATTGTAAATGTTCCATTTGATACTCCTGTATAATCTGGATTAGGTATAATTGTAACTTGTTTGCCAACGTTTGGAATATAATCTATTCTTTTTAGATAAAGATAAAATGTCATTTCCAATCGATCTGTTCTGCCACTTACTGCGTTTTTTGAAGCTTGATCGGCGCTATCCCAAATAGTCATGTCAACAACACTTTTAAATAAACTTAAAGCTTTTAAATGAAGCCTTAGTCCATATAAATCTTTTGTTAAAATTGTTAAAGATTTTTTATAAGTTTTAGAACTTCCGTCTTGAAATTTCCTTTTTCCAAAAAGTTTATTTCCAACAACTTTTGTGCTTGTTAGTCTTCTTGGGAGTTTTATTTCATTTGCTAAAGTTTGTCCTGTAGTATCATTTTTTAATACAAGAGATTGTATATATTGACCATTATTAACTTTTCTGGCATAGAAAGACTCTTCTAATTTTATATTTTTTAACTCTTCAATTACTGTATGTCTTGGCGCGCCATCACCATAATCATATGCTAATTTTATAAATTCAAAATTCAAAGAACCTTTAACTGGATATGTATTATCTGCAACAGGTATTTCATTCCAATAAATAGATCTTACTATTGATGCTGGACCTTCATATTTGACTATTTTCACTCCATTTTTATATCCTATATCACCAATTTGAGCTCCGTCATTAGGCACAATATCATAGTCTACAATTCCCTCAATAGGACCTTCTCCAAGAATATCTAATAAAGATATATTTGTTAAAGATGTTATTCCTATATCTTTTGTGTCTTTTAACTTATTTGCATATCTATAACCATAATTATCTACTTGTTGACGATCTCCTGCTCTACTGACTACTTTAACACAGTTGCTCGGTACAGTTGAATTTGGTAATGTATAATCTTGATAATATTCTTTATTATCCTTTCTTCTACCTCCTCCACCTCTATTATGTACAAAAATTTTATCAGCAATATAATTATGATATTTTTCTACTTCAAAATTATACACAAGTTCAAATCCATCGTTTTCAATGTTGATAATTTTTAATTTCTTTTTATTAAAAGTCATTAAATAATCACCAATATTTAAATCTATAAGGAATTTATATTCATTATTTTCTGTTAAAAATGGATGAGATTTTGTGCATCTTATAGTAGATCCATCTTCTAATGTTACTTTAGTAATTGGTTGAGGATCTTTTCCTTCGTCAAATATTTGAGATATTTTACATATTTCTAAATTCTGATCTTCATCATATCCATAAACTTCTTGATTTTCTTTTAAATCTTCTATATTTTTATCTCCATGTGGAGTATGTATTTTTGTGCCAGCTGGAAAACATGTACTTCTATATTTACAAGAATATACATCTCCTGCTCTTGGCGTATATGTATTTATATATAAACTAAATCTTTGCGTGCTTTTATTAAAAGTGCATGTATCAGCAAGAATAACGTAAAATGTATATGTGCCTTCTGAGGCAGGAATTCCATTTGGATATTTTAAAAGTCCACTTTTAGATAATCTTTGTCGAGCAAATATTGAGCTATTTTCTATGGTACTTCTATATTGTGATCCTGGAGTCACAGTGACTACTTCTCGTCCAGATAATCTCTGTTTTACTATAGTGACTGTAGAAAAATTTGGAGTAACACCCACACCCAAATTTCCAAGATCAAATACGACCTGATGCTCTACTTGAGTGGGGCTAACCGTTATGGTTGGCATATTTTCGGCTGGATTTGCGCTAAAAGCTGTTTTAATTGTATCTGTTGCGGTTACTGTTAAATTTTGTATAAATGGAGTAGATGCTGGACCACTTGCATTAACGTCTGGAGTATAACAAACATTTCCTACTAAATCTTTTTGATTCGTAGAATAATATTGTATTGCATAATTTCCTTCTATAGAGATATCAAGTTCTGGATTTTTAACATTTGTTTTAGTTGGATCATCAATCTTAATCCAAAAACAAGTTTCGCCTTCTTGTCCTTGACCAGGAGAAAAAGATGTTGTAGAAATCCTTCCTCCTCTACTTGTGATATTATTTGGTTCCCCATTTTTTCTTATAGTTTCAAATTCATTTGTATTAATTTTTTTAAAATATATAATATCATCTCCAGTAGTATATAGATCTAAGACAATTTTATTATTTTTTATAGCATTAAAATCCCATGAAGGTAAATTTATTTTACTTGGAAAAGTGCTTTGAGATTTATCATTATTGAGTGAATATGGACTAAAATTAAAAGTTAATGTCACTTTCGAGCTAGATCCTCTAGCATTAGAACAGCTTGCATATGCATAAAAAGTACCCGCATGTTTTGGTGTTCCAGTAATAGATTTACTAGTAGAATTAAAAACTAATCCTTCTGGTAAAGAAGAAATTCCTATAATTGTATGCTTATTATTTAAGCCTGCTAATCCTTGCTCAAATTTTGTACCTACAACTCGATTAAATGTTGTAGCGCTAACCGTTGGTAATACTGTTTGAGTATTTTGTGCTCCATATAATAAATTTAAACTAAAACTTATTCTATTTCCTGCGTCTGCATTTGGCCCATAAATAGTAAAATTTAAATTTGTATTTTTTATCTCTGAACTTAAATTTGTTGAACCTACTCCTGTTATGGTTTTAGAACTAGGATTCCATGCTAGTCCTAAATTTGCTAAAATATTTAAAGAACTTTGATCTAAATAAGCATTAAATTTATTTGATGCTAAATTTGTAGTCAAAGAATAAGAAAAACTTTGGTTTTTAAAAACATGTATAGTTGGTGCACTAGTAACATATATTGGGTCATTGCCTTCTGCATCTGTACATTTTATTGTTAAACTTTTATAAGCCTTAAAAGTTTCTAATTGAGTCACATTATTTATTTTGACATATCTATTTCCATTTAAGACGGACTGAATAATTCCAGTATAATATCCTACATAATTAATTTTAGTCTTGATAAATGGTATTGTATTACTATTTGTATTGCTAAATCTTAGTCTATCATCTGTATTTGTGTCTGCAAGGACACCAAAATCGGTATAAGTTAAATATGAGGCTACTTGATCTAAAAGTACATTAAAAGAAAAGCCTTGACCTAGTCTTGCCGAAGCTGTTCCTGAGCTAATTATACTTGCAGCATTTACTCCAACTCCAGGCGTACCATACATGACTAAACCATTTATAAAACTCCATACAAACCAAAACCCTTGGCCTCGATCTATACCAGTTATTTCTACACCATTCGTGGGAGACTCTGGTAATGGATTTGGATAGGTTGTGCTTTGAGAAAAAATTGGATTATAAGCATCTACTAAATCGTTTACATCTGCCAATGTTGAATCTGATGCAAGCGGTTTCCCAACATCATTATATATAGTATAACCATCATAAGAAATGCCATTTTTTCCTCTCCAGGCTATCCCTTCGATATATTTATTTGGATCACAATCTTTACATTTTTTTGGCATAAATTAAATTGATAATGAGCTATCTGACATTGAATTTCCTTGGACATCTTGAATGTTTATTGGATAACCAACATGAGTAAAATAAAAACTTTTTGTTGGATAGTTTTTTTCCCCTGCTCCTGCGCCTATTGGCGCTTTACCATCGCTTTCATATGTATTACTTCTTGATTGTATACGATATAATTGATCGTATGAACTAAAAATCTGTTGACTTCCTATAATTAATCTTCCATAACCAATTGGTACTGGTCCACCTTCACCTACTGTATTGACTGGACCATTAAATGTATAAGATGGTTCTCCTCCTCCAGAATCTGGAGAAGCTTCAAAATCCGCTGAAGGATTCGCTATTTGTTGAGGACTTACCATTGGTGGCGGCTTCATTAATAACATTGATACTCCAAGAGCTACTAATCCTAAAATTGCAGGAGCTAACATCCCTAATATACCAAGAGAGCCGCCTCCTGTAACTGGAGCTAAAATAATAGCTAAAAATACAGCAAAAATACTTTTAAATCCTCCTCCACCACCACCTTTTCCTCCACCTCCTCCTTTTCCTCCTCCTCCATTATGCACTAAAATATTATCAGCTATATATGTATGATTTTTTAAAACATGAAAATTATAGACTTTTTCATTTCCATCTTCTTCTATTTTTTCAATTGGCATAACGTCGCCACTTTTATGTATTAAGACATCTCCAATTTTAAAATTTTCTAAAGGAGTAAATCTATTATATTCATTAAAAAACCAGTGATTTCCTGTAGCTCTTATTATTGAACCATCCCATAACGTAATTTTTAAAATTTTATTATTTTCATGTTCAAAGACTTTTTCTATCATATCTATTTGTATATTTTTCTCTTTATCAAAAGATAAAATTTCATCGCCTTCTTTAAGATCTTCAATATTTTTAATTCCTTGTGGAGTAGATATTTTTGTTCCAGCTGGAAAACATCCTCCAGCCGCACCCCCTCCACCACCAGCTCCTTCTAATATTGGTATAATATCTATAGTTTTTAACTCTGAACCAAAATTCATAAACATTTCGGATTCATATAATTTTGCAAAATGTTTTTTATTTACATCTTTGTAATCTGTTGGCATTTCTTCTGCTTTTGGTACCCATAAAGGACGATGATTAATTAATATTTCATATTTTGCATTTTTCTCAGATTGATTAATAAAAAATTTAGTTAATTTTTTTGTATTTGCTTCTATAGCTCTAAATGCTTCTGCAACGCTAGAGACATTTAGATTCCATTCTTCTCCAATTTCTTGGCCTAAAAATCCATGTAATTTTACTTTAACCATTAATAAGCTCCTTATACCTTAAAACATAGCTAGTATGTTTTTTTAAAAAGTTATCATATATATTTACACAAGAAAAAGAATTAAATGGTTGATGCAAAATAAGGCCATCTCCTATATAAACTGCGGCATGTGTTGGAAATTTATCTGAAATAGCTGGGAAAAGCATCATAAGACCATCAAATTTTTGAAGTTTAACGTTTTTATCTAATTTCAAAAAACCTTGATTTTTAAAGTTATTTTCATATAAATCCTTGATATCTTCTAAATATCTTGGGTAAATTAATTCTTTTGGAAATTCAATTTTGACTTTCTTTTCTTTCCATGCATATTCTTGCATTAATGTAAAACAATCAGATTTGCCAAGTATAAAAGGTCTTCCAACATATGGATTATTTTCTTTATTTGGAGTATAAATATTAAAAATATCATATTTAATATTATATAGTATATAATGTATATTATAAATATTACTATTATTTTTATCTATCTCACTAAATTCAATATTTTCATTTATATGAGAATGATAACAAGCTATAATTTTACCTAAATTTGAGCAATTTAAATAGTCTTGTGGAGATATTGTAAAATTATCTTTTTTATTTTCTGCTCTATTTTTACATGGATAAATTTCAAATTTATAATTTTTTTCATCGAAATATATAAACCCACAAACTTCTTCTTCTAATTTTTTGACAGCTAGATTTTTAATATAATTTTTAATTTGAGAATTAAATTCCATATTAAACTCCTGGCATACTTTGTTGAGATTGGAATTTTCCTTCTACAGATGGGAATCCACCAAAAGGTAAAACACCCATTAATTGAGTACCATTAACATCTTTGGGAGCACTTACTTCTATTTTCAATAAAGGATCAACAATTTGATTATTACCAAAAACATGATTAACAGATAATAAATTTTTAGTAAAATTTGGATTATTTCTCCATCTAGCTCTACAACCAACTAAAGTTTTTGAACACGTATCAGACTCCCAGAATTGAGAATTTGGTGGACAATTAATTAAATCGGCTGTGTGCTGTTGTTTGCACACAAAATAATATTTTATATAATTTTTTTCTATATATATATAATTTCCATAATAATAAGTTATACCTTGTTGCCATGTTCCTCGATCTCTCCAATCTCCTTGCCTATATTGAGAAAATGAATTATCCGAAGCGTTTGCAACAGGCGGGGCAGATTGAAGACCATGACATTGCTGAGAAAAAGATAAGTTAGATTTTGATATACCATTTGAATTTGCTGTAGAATTTGCATTAATTACCGAGCCAATCCCTCCATACACCCCAGAATGAACTACAGTTAATCTATCATATCGTTCATACAAACATCCTTCGCCACGATAAGTAAATGGACAATTTTTAGATAATAAAATTCTTCCTGGTAATTTTACTCCTTCGACATCAAGTAATGAAGCTAATTCATAAATAACATTTTGAGAATCTTCTTGCACTTTTCTATCAATATAGTATATATCTGGAGTTAATTCCACTTCATAAATATCAATTCTTTTTTGATTTATTTCGTTTAAATTATTCTTTGCCATATTTTGATACGCTGTATATATTTGAGTATTATTTGGTGGCGTAAGTTGGTCTGTTATGTAATCTGTTGCAATTAAATTAATATTTTGAGTCTGTAATTGAGCATTGTTTCCTGTATGAGTTGCTACAAATGTACATCCTGTAGAAGTAATATTTTTTAAATATTGATCATATAAGAACCCTGCACTTCCCCAACTATTAAATAATATTTTTGGTACATTCGAAAATGTTACTGGAAAAACGATATCATACTCTCCAGACGTAGCAGAACCAAAATTTGGATTTAGTTTTAATCCAATAAATTTTGCATCTTCATTTGAATATGGATTCACTCCAGTATAAACACCCGTTGGAATTGTTAGATAATTAATATCAAAATTACCATTTAAAGATTTTGAAAATAGAGTAGTAAAACTTGTTGAGGTTTGGGTAGATATAGAATAATTAAATTTTTCTGCAATAGTTTCATTTATTGATCTAAAAGAAAGAAGCGTCATTAATTCAGAGCTAGATTCAGAAAAAGTAACAGGATAATTTATTAAAGCACTACTTGTATTACTGAAATTCCTTAAGCTATAATAACATAAAACCTTAATTGGTGTATTTGTATTTATTTTTTTAAATTCATTTTGAGCGACAGGAATAATATTTGTATAAGTATTATTAGATTGAATAATAAAAATATCAGAAGAAAATGCGTCTAATACGTCTGGACTTAAATTAATATCATCATTAATAAATAAGTTAAAAAAATCTAAAGAATTTAAGTTATAGATTTGTTTTTGTAAATTAATATTTAAAGTTTTTAATCTATCGTCTGTACGAAGACATGTGAAAATTTTATTTGAACTTTGTATAGATTTGATAGTATAAACTAACCATTTTGCAAAATCAATTGGTACTCTTTCTAACGATCTTACAGTAAGCGCTTCTCCATCTCTTGATGCCCATGGAGTATCTGTAAAAGTATTAAAAGGATTTACTCCTGCGGGAAAATTATCTGGGCTTAAATATCTAACAAATGTTTTTCTTCTTGTGACTTTAGAACCTACAATATCTTTTAGTTCTTGAATTTGCATTCTTATATATTTATAGAATGAATTAAATTCATCATCTAAAAATTGACTAGAAAATTTAACTTTAGGAGTTGGAATTGTGCCATTCGAAGTTATATCAAATTGTTCACCATAAACAGGAAATGGAAAATAAAGATTACCTTTCCATTTTATAATTCCTCGATTAATATTAAAAAGATTAAAATCATTATGTATTCTTATCACCCCATCTTTAACGGGCCCATTTCTGTTTGGATAAGAAATAGTTGCAGGTTTAATCTCATTTAAATCAATTTCATATAAAAATACTGGCGTTGTTGGTTCTATCTCATGAATATGCGAATTGATTGATCTTTGAGCCTCAAGCGCTTGCAAAAAATATTCACTTGCTTGCATAGCTTGATTAGGCACTTCTCCCATTCCCATATTATTTCTCCATTTCTTTCATCAAGCAGAAACTTCTTCAAATTTTGCACGGACAGAATAATTTTCTTTAAATGTAAAATTAGTTTCCCATTCTCTACAAACATATTTTGTTCTATAACTCTGTTCAGAATAAATATCTCCTGGATTATAAGCGAAAGCTTGAACGCCAGCTCTTTGTTTTAAAAAATGTATAATTGCTCTAGCTTCTCTTGAATTTCTTTGATCAAAATTTAATTGTAACGTTTTTAAATCAGGATTAATGGTTTTAGAAATTCTTTGCTCATATCCATTACCAAATCTAATTGTTGTAACGCTTGGTTTATGTTGAATAGCAGATGTATAAGAAGGTGTCCAGATAAATTTTGTAATTAACATATTATTTGAAAGGACTATTACTCCTCCCCAATATGTATTACCTGAGTTTGTACCTGGTTCACTTTCTACATTTTTAAAATGGTCTTTAATGCAATACCAAAAATCTCCTTTATATTTAATTATATCATTTTTTAAAAAATTATATCCTAAAGATTTATTTGCCCATGTAATCATTCCGTCATTTATAGATCCAGTATCTTCGGAGCCAAAAGACCTTGAAATATTTGGAGTGCCCATTCCCATATGTTTTATCCTCTGTATCTTGAAATAATATCTTCTATATCTTTCATATTCATCTTAACTTTGTGGCCTTTTTTATAATATAAAAGTATATATGATGGATCAATGATGGGTGGATTGAACTTGTTAATAGCCCAAGTAAAAGCAAAATTTAAATTTTCTACTTTTAAATCATCATTGTTTTTATCATCAATTAATAATTCTCCATAAAAGACGTTTCCTTCAGGCCTATGCAGGTAATATTTTGTAATTTTATCTATATTTGGAAGATCTGGATGAATATAATCTGGAAATTCACTGATATCATTAGAGTTTAACCTTCGAATAAAAAATACTTTTTCTATCTGCCCATTTTCATTTCTTTGAACGTGATAAAGATTATTATCAATATACCACGTAAGCCAATCTTTAAAACAATACAATTTTGTTTCCTCTACATTCTTTGACACTAAAAATGTATATAATTCTTCATATACTCCTTGCATAAACCTTGCTCCTTTTATATTAATAATTACACTTAAAGGGGTGTAATTATTACAAGGCATAAGGTATGTTATCAAGATTTACAAGAGAATTTAATAGGATTTATATTAATGATACGCCCATAACAGGCGCTCAATCTATTTCAGCCAGTTATGATTTGCCTATAGAAAATATTAAATATTTGGGTTCAAATAATAATCATTTAAATATAGCGCCTATAGGAGCATTTATAGGAGCATTAAATTTAGAGACTTTATTTATAAATTCTGATCAGTTTATTCAATATACTGGCGAAAATGGGGTAAATTTTAAAATTCAGTACGATAATAACACTTTTGGTATGAATAGTGGATATATGGCCGAATATCAATTTTCTTGTGGAGTAGGTACTATACCTACTTTAACTACAAAATGGAATTTTTATAGTGATTTTGGTAATATATCTTCTCCAAAACTACCATTTATTATGGAAGAAAGTAAGTTAAATATTGTAAATCCTGGAGATATAGAGCTGAATTTTAATGAATTAGAAGCTGAAAAAATTAATAATTTAAATATTAATATAAAATGCAATAGATTGCCAATTTTTGATGCTACATCTGTTAAGCCTGTAGATGTTAAATTACAGTATCCAATTGTTATAACGACAAGTTTTTCTATATCTTTACATGATTACCAAAATAAAAGTTTATTTGATTATCCTCAAAAACAAAATATTTACAATTTTGATATTAATTTAAAGAAAAATAATTCATCTCATATTGTTAATTCTTTTAATATCGCAGACGCTTTATTAACCCGAGAAGATTACAATACTGATGTAGATGGTAGCGCTCTAATGCAGTTAACTTATGAAAGTACTGTATCAAGATAGTGTAATTTAAAGAGGTAAAAGGAGAAAGGAATATGGCTAGAATATATTACGATCAATGCGAGATAAAGATTAATAATACTGGAGTTTTGGCTATTTCTGCTAATTTTAATTCTGATATAACTATGGGTCCAGTTTATACTTTAGGCAAAAGAAAGCCATTTAAAAAACAGATTACTACGGGTCCAAGTTCTAGTACTTTTCAAATTTCATATTTAATTAATCCTACTGGAGACCCAGCTTTTACTACTGTTAAAGAAATTAAAAATTTTATTTCTGCTCCAAGTAATTATAATGGAGTTACAATAGGATTTGCAGGAGTAACTGGTCAAAAATGCTATTTAAATAATTATAATTTTAAAATTGAACCAAATAACGTTGTTACTGCTCAAGTAAGTTATGTGACTTATGAACCAGTTATAACAAATACTTTATTTCAAACTCCTAGAGATTTAGTTAATCCAAACAATGCATCTGCAGATAGTATTGCTCATAGTTCTAAAACTAATTTAGTCTCTGGTAGAAATATATTTGCTAAAGGTACAGCAAGTGAATTAACTGGAGATTTGTATAATTTAACTTATACATTCACATGTAATTTAACACCAATTTATGCTTTAGGTCAACAAACTCCAATCGAAGTAAAACCAATTAGAGCTCAAGAAACTATAAATATGACGGAAAATTTATTTACAAAATTAGTTTATACTGGAGAAAATATACCTCTAAAAATTCAAATATCTGGACTCTTAGATTCAAATAGCTTTACTATAGAAATGCCAGATGCATTTATTAATAACTCTACTATTGAATCTAATTTAGACGATATTGTTCGATCAACAAAAACAATAGTACAGTATTATTAATATGTTTTATAATGGAAAAAATGTAAGTTTAAAAATAAATAATCAATTGATTATTGCTACTGAGGCTCAAATGTCATATGAGGCTCAAATTAGTCCATACATAGAACTTGGACAAAGACATGCTGAAGATGTTAGACCAGATAATACCATTCAAGGATCACTCAGTTTTAGTTATTATTATACTGGACAAGATCCAATTAAAAATTTATTGTATTTAGATGATGGCGTAAAATTTGATTTTGGTGGAATTCAACAAACTGGTTATATAAAAAGTTTTAACGCTAGATTTGCACCGCATAATCCGATAGTCTGTACAACAGAGATTTTATTTTTTAGATCTCCTACTGGATCTTTTTCTCCAGTATATGATAATGCAGATTACTCAGAATCTATTGTACATGTTAATGAAATTAGCATTAGTAATTTTAATAATCAAAATTTAACTGGCTCCTATTTAAACGCTAATTACAGTTATTCTACTGATATAAGACCAGAAATGTATATTGGTGATACTTATGAAAGAAGAGGAGTTTTTGGATTAAAGGAGACTACTTTAAATATAACTTGTGATAATTTAAATCCATTATTAGAAATCTCTGGATCACGAGTTGGAGTTGTGTTAGGTACTGCGCCTTTTGGAACATCTCTTATAACTCAAGGATATGGCGTGACTGGATTTTTAACTAAAAAAACTTTTCAAGCAAAATCTGAAGAATTCTTGACTAACGAGTTGACTATTAGACAGTTTAATGTTATTGAAGAAGCTACTATAACTGATTTTACTCCTACATCTGGTCGCTATAAAGATAAAATTAAAATAAATGGTACTAACTTTAATTATGTGGCTCAAGTATTTTTTGGAGAATATGAAGCTGATAGTTTTGTAATAAATAATAGAAATACAATCACTGCTGTTGTTCCTAGAGTTAAGAATATAACAAATCAACAAATAAGGATGCTAACTTTAGCATAAAGCATATGGGACTTATTACATCAACAGGACTTTTCAAGTATATTCCTCCTAATCCTAAGATTACTTCTACGTCTAGTCCAGTTGGAATGTTAGGGCAGGTCGTTTCAATTTATGGTGAAGATTTGGATTATGTTGATAATCTTTTTTTCGCTGGAGAAAAAATAAATTTTGCGCTCGTGAATGGAACTCAAAAAATGGAATTTATTGTGCCATCAGATCCAAATACTGGTAAATTAGTCATATCGTCAGATAGCTTTGAAATTACTGGCCAAAATAATTTACCATTTTTACCAATTTTTACAATTCAAGATTTTGACCCGAAAAATGGATCAGAGGGATCTATCATTAATTTAAGTGGAAAAGTATTAACTTCTATAGTTAGTGGATATATTTTAGCGACACCTATATTAGATGATATTAATTATTATTTTAGCGGAGAAAAAAATACTTTTAATATTCCAATGTCAACAAAGACTGGCGTGGGAGATATAAATTTAGTGCAAAATATTAATTTAAGAGCAGAGATCGAAGATTATAAACTTTTAAATATAAATGATTTTAATTATAGCAGTGGAAAATCTATCCAAATAAAATATGATATTCCTGGTAATTTACTACAAAAATATTATGAAAATCATTTACTCTCTATGTCATCAGGCGTACTTAATGATGAATTTCAAGCTTTTACAACTCCGTTACAATCAGGTTATTTAAATTATACTATAGACCTTCCTAGAAAATTAAATAATACAGATTATGCTATTTTTTATAATATTGTGCAAAGCGGAGCAGATCATGATGATAGCTATATAAGTAATAAAACTACGGGATCATTTGATTTGACTATTGAAAATGCTTTTGGATATGCTACAAATTTAAACGTATTACTAATCAATTCTAGTGGATTTATTTTTGACTCTGGATTTTTTAAAAGAAGTTATGTTGATATAGATCCAAATTATTCGAGTCAAACAATTTATTTTGATCCTATAAATCGCGTAGATAATAATCTATATCCACCATTTCTATTTACTAGCATTGAAAAAATTAATAATGTAGATATAGGCACAACTTTTTCCGCAACGAATATATATAATCTGCAAAAAAATTCTTTCGATATAGCGATTCCAAATGCTGCTAATAATAAATCCTTCCGTTTAAATTACTTCACGATAGATAACACTGGCACAGATTTATCTACATTCATTTATAATGGAAAAAATTCCTATTACAAAAAAATTTATTTGTTAACAGGCAATGCAAACACATTTCAAGAAAGGCTTCCGTTAGAAGACGTAATAATTAAAGATAAAAATAGTATGTCATTTAAAATACCAAATTCTGAATATTATATTAATGGTAATGTAATATTAATAAATCAAACAGGGATATCGAAAACTTCTATTAGCGCGTTTTCTGAAACTCCAATGCCTTTGGCAGTATTACCTAATAGTGGATATCGAGGCAGTAATATAATGATTCAAGGTAAAAGCTTTAAAAAACCAATATTAATTGATAGTCCTTATCAATATGATAGTTGTTTTGTTAAATTTAGATATTCTGACAATATTTATCAAGAAAATAAAAGCACCTTTCAAACTTCATTTAGAATTATCAATAAAAATTTATTAAGCGGGTATATTCCATTGAGTAACATACCTACTGGAAGATACACTATACAGATGATGACTGAAGATGGAGGATTATTTGAATGAGCGTGTTATTTACAATACAATCTGCTCAACCAGTAATTTCTCCTCCTACTGGATTTATAGCGATTAATGGAGAAACTATTTTTATATCTGGAGAACAATTTAAGAAAAACATAATAAAAATCTCTGGACAAAATATTTACAATTCTTCATATGATTTTTCTATTGATGGATTAAATAATAAAAATATTTCTGGGATTAATAATACTTTAGGAGATAATTTAGTTGGTTTCACCATATCTGGAATTACTCCATCTAAATATAAAGTTTACGTTTATAATGACGCAAGTGTTTCATCAAATTACATTAATCTAAATATTTTAGATCAGCCAATCATAAGTGGTTTTGATAATAAAAATGTTCTACCAGGAGAGTACGTTAAAATTTCTGGATATAATTTAAATCCAGGAGCAAATCTATCTTTTATAGATAATAGTGGAAATAAAGTAAATCCATCTTTTATAGAAACAGGATTATATAGAGTTACTGGAGGAAATATTCAAAATTATGGATCTGGTTATAATATAGGCGATACATTTTATTTACAAGGATTTAAAAAATATGATACTAATTCATACGCCATACTAACAGTATCTACAACTGGAATTAATGGATCTTTAGGCAGTTTTGATATAACTAATTCTGGAATTTTTACAGTGCCTAATCAAACGACTGGGGTAGAATTTATCCCAAATATAGGAAATGGAAAAAATGGTCTAATAAATTTCCTTTATGAAAAATATGAAAATACTGGATCTTTACAATTTATAGAGTTCCAAGTTCCTTATAATATAAGAAGAAATCAAAGTGGAATTATAGAAAATTTAAAATTTAGGGGGATTAATAGTGGAACAAAATTTGATAATTTTTATATCTCTGGTTACCCCAATATTTATGGTTTTTATCCAACGACAGGATTAATAGAATCAACTCAAATCGTTTTAACTGGAGATAATTTATCATTTTTTACTGATTTAAAAATTGGAGATCAAAGCATTTCTAATTATTCTCTAATAGAAAATACAGGATTATATTTTGATATACCTAATTATAGTTCATCAGATTATATCACTGTTTCTGGTAAATATGGCTCAGATAAAACTAAAAATATTTTAAATGTTTTTTATCCTCCTTTAATTGCTAGTGGTTTTTCTCCAAATGATGTTCTTGCGGGTACTGGAGCATTAATAACGATAAGTGGAAAATATTTACAGCGTATAAATTATATTAATCTTGGTCAACCAAATGTTTTGAAAAAAGATATCACAATAAATTCTGCTGCAGATAGAGCATCATTTGTATTACCAAATGCTTATACAACAACTTCACTTCAAATATTTTCTGTTGATTTTCCAAATTCTGGTATTTTAATTAAATCTCCTTCTACAAACAATCTTTTAGTATCTACAGTAAGACTATCAGAAAATAACATTAATATAAGATATTTATCTGGAATACAAGCCGCTAAATATTTAGATGAAATGGAAATTTATAGTTCTAGTGGAACTTCTGGAGATTATGGTAATTTAACTGATTCTGAAGTATTTTTCTTAGGTATAACTGGAAATGTTGATGCACCAAATGATTATTTAATAAGTGGAATTAAAATAAGTAATTCTGCAACTGGTATAAGATTTAAAGTCCCAAGAGAAGTGAGAAATCCTCAAGCTAGAATTAAAATTAAAAGAAATCGTTTTGATGAAAGTTATATATTACCTTCTAATAAGTCTATTGATATTTTGCCTACTATTTATGATTGCTCATCCTCTAATACATTATATAATAATTTAGGTTATATTAGAATATCTGGAATCAATGCTTCTAATGCAAATTTAATATATTTCAGCGGTTATTCTGGTACTCAAAATCTTTTAGGATATAAAGAGATAAAAAATTTTCCATTAGAAATAGTTAATAAAAATTTAACGCAAATCACAGGAACCAATGGAATTGGTGGAAATAATACAGGTGGATATACTGTTTTTGAAGCTAAACTTGGAGGAGATATTACTGGCAAAGGAGAATTATTTTTATTTAATAATTATTATGATACTGGAATTGGATACGAAAATGAGCTTATCACAAAAAATAAAAATGTTAAAGTTTCTGCAATAAGTGGATTTAGACCTCCAAATTCAGATATATTTACAAGTCCTGGATATGTTAGTACTCCTTTAGAAAATGCATTTTTTTATCAAATACAAACTAATTCTAGAGCTACAAGATTTGAATTTTCTCCAACAACTATTTCTGGTGTGGGCGAAGGTGACTGGCCAACGGGTTTAGAAACATATTTAAATAGTGCAAATCAAATATTTGGTCAACCATTAGTTGGAGGAATCTATTATTTAAAGATAAGAGCTTTAGATGGTGAAAGACCTAACGAAGGAATGATACTTAATCTTGCTGTAGGATATTCTGGAAGATCGTTAAGCGGGCCAGGAATTACTTATAGAGGGCCTTGGAAATATGGAATAGGATATGTGGGAAGTAATTTAAGAAGAGATGTTGTAAAATATTCAAGAGAAGGAGTCAATCATTGGTATGCAGCTTATACTAATATAGACTCTGAGCCTCAAGCTGGAAATCCAAATTGGATACCATTCACTAATGAATTTGCTGCAACCGCAACTCAGATATTATTAGCTGAAGAATCAAATATAACCAACGCTTTAAATATAGGCCAAGAAGGTATATTAAGTGGCTATATTAAAACTGTAAATGACAAAAATGTTGATGAAGGCAGTGGATTTTATTTAGGTTATGATAATAGATATAATTTTAATAAACCAAAATTTAGAGTTGGCAATGAAGACGGATATATTAAGTTTGATGGTCAAGGTTTAGATATTTTGGGGCCTTTATCTGGAGTAGTAACTACTTCTAAAAATATAAAAAATGCAAATAATATTGTTGAGGCTGATTCTTCTGTAGCTTTAGGAATAAATAATAAAATAGATAAAAAAACTGACAATGTATTTATATTTGGAACAAATAATTTGATCAGTGGATCAAGAAGATCTAGTATTATCGCTGGAAAAAATAATGTAATTTCTACAGTAAAATCTTTTTTTAGTGATAATTCAACGATTGGCGGTGGAGAAAACAATACATTATTAGGGTCTTTTTGTAATATAGTTGGGGGATTTGGAAATACAATTGATGCAACTTCAACTGGTCTTTCATCTATAGCGAATCAAATGTTTATTAAAAATATTAATAATGAAGCTGATATATATTTAATAGAATATCCATCTCAATTATTTACAGATGAACTAGCGATTCTTACTAATATAGAAAGTAATAATAATATTTATAAAGTAGATAAAATTTCTGATATCACTACAATTGATTATGTTTTAGATGTATATCCAAATATTAATAACGATAATAAAATAAAGATATATAATTGGATCAGTCTTCTATCTCCCAATCTTTATTCTGGATCATTTATAGGAACGGGAAATAGTGTCTGCGAATTTAAAACGGAAAGAACTGGATTAAATTTAGGATCAAAAACTTATAAAATTAATTTTACTCAACCTTTTGTTAATTCAAACGAATTAATAATCATGCCTAATCTAATTGGAAATAATGGAGTTTATAAATCTATAAACATAAGTGGATTAAATAGAACTGGGTTTTATATAGATTTTCCAAATGTTTTAGAAGAAAATGTTTTGCTTGATTATTTCGTTGGAATTAAAGGATTTTTTACTGGTGCAGAATTGAATGATGGAGTACATTTAGAAATTAATAAAGTATATCCTTTCCAAAAATTAATTACTGGAACAGGGTATAGATATGATATTCCTTTGGAAAGAAAAGGAATTAACTTTTTTAATATATACGATAATAATATAAATTGGTTTCCTCTGGGAGCTATATCTGGTAATACTTCAGATTTAAGGTTGACTTTAAGCGCAGAGTTAAAAGACAACAATCATTATATAAATATCAATTCTTTAGGATTTACTGGGAAATACTCTGGAGAAAATATACAAGTTTATCAAACAGGATTAAAATCTGGAGAAAATCTTCTTTATATAAATTTATTATCTGGCATTTTGGATACTGGATATGCGCCATTATGTAATATTATTCAAAGTGGAAATTCTTCTAAAAATATTTACTCTCATTTTATTTCAGGAAAAAGTTCAACAGGTTTTTATTTCCATACTTCTAGACCTATTGATCAAGATGCGCAAGTTAATGTCTCTATATATAGAACTGGAGAATTTAATATAGATAACACCAAGATAAATGTTAATTCTTTGACATACACGGGGTTTTTAAATAATGAATTAAATATAAATTTTAATAATTATTTAAATTATGATTCACCAAAAGTCTTTTTGTCTATAGAAAATATAAATAATGATAATATTTATTTGCAAAGGTTGAAAAATATTTATCAAACTGGATTAAATATACAATTATCAGACAATATTGCTACAGGAGATAGAATAAAAATTAACTATATAATATTTTCTAATACTGGATCTGGTCTTTTTGATGTCCAACAAAATATATTAATTGATAATAGTGCATCATTTACTGGAGATATAAATATTAAATTTATTGATAAATTTAATCTTTCTCCAAAAATTTTTGGAAGAGCTTATTCATCTTTAGACGAAATATATTTGCATAATATTAGCAATACAGGAAACGATGGATTTTCTTTTAGTTTATCTGCTCCATTATCTGTGAACCAAATGACTGGTTTAATATATGAATATATAGCTTCTGATTTGGAAAAAGATTTAAACATTGCTAAATCTGTATTAAGTACATTCAATTATGCAAGATTAGGCGCTTTTGGATTCAGTGATATTGGAAGTTCCACTATAGGTGGTGGAACTGGAAACTATATCAAAGGTCTTGTATCTAGTATAGCTGGAGGAGTTAATAATACTATCATAGGAGATTTTAATTTAATTCCTGGTGGACGATCAAATAAAATTATAGATATTTTTAATCCTAATGACCAATATCCAAAAAGTGCATTTTGTACAGTATTAGGGGGAAGTAATAATCTAGTAACTGGAAATTTACAATATACTAATATCGTAGGAGGATCAGGTAATTTAATCGTCAATAATAATAACATTTATAGCGATTCTTTTTCTTCTATTCTTGGTGGCAGTTTAAATATAGTATCTGGTACATACTCTAACGTTTTAGGTGGAACAAATAATTTAATCAGTGGTTCTTATAGTAATGCTCTAGGAAAAAATATAACCATTAAAAATTCTGGGTCAATTGTATTAAGTGATGCTTCAACTGGAGTAAAAAACATATCTCAAGAAAATACATTGTTTTTGAATTTTGCTAATGGAATTTATATAACTGGTCAAGATCCAAATCATTCACCAATAGTTTTTGATTTGACAAAACTTCCAACAACGAATTCATTTATTCCGAAAGGAGGAGTTTGGTTAAGTGGCGGAGTTTTATGTGTTAAAACTTAGATTTTTTTAAGTCTCTCTATCAATTCAAAAACTTTACTTTTTGGAACATCTTTTATTGAATTGAAACTATCTGCACCATCAAATTTTTCTTTAATAAGTTTTTTCTTTAGAATTTCAAAAGAAATATTTTTTTCTTGCATAATTCTCTCCAATAAAACAGTGGGATTCATTGGATTTTCTTTTTCAGCATCTTCTTTGGCTACAAGACCCAACTTTGCATCACCTAGCTCTTCTTGTGATACAATGTTAATTTTTAGGAAATTACGTACACAACGAACAAAAGCTCTATTCTCTGCAATCGCTGCTAAAAAATAACGAGCAAAATCTTTAGTATTGACTAGAGAAGCATCTGCAAGCGCTTCAAATACAACTGGGCGATTTTCTGTTTCGTAATTTGGAATCCAAGTAATTCTACAAGATGTAGCAAAATAATTATCTGTTGCTGTAACTACATTATATTCAACGCTTGTAAAACCTCTGATTTGAGCGAGCTCTTTAATACCGCCAAGAAGAATAAGCAAATCTTTATCTTCTAATTTAGATACATCTGTTTCTTGTGTCCTTTGACGATTAGGTACAAGATATTGACTTTTAACCATAGCTCTCCAATTAATAGATCCATCATCATTAAATACATAATTAATATTATCATTTTCTAATAAACCATAATTATTTCTTATAAAGAGCTTTGGTGGTACGACTTTTGATTCATTCATAAGGCTATTATCTGTGATTGAAGTAATTTTATTAAGTTCTGAACTATTAATTGAAATTGATTCTTCCATTAGTGAATCATACTTTAAATTTGATCTTTTGTCAACTCGAAAAGATAGAAGTATTTAGCTTCTTCCCAAAATTCTGGTATATCTATAATTTTTATAGGTTTATGTTGAAATTCAATATTATTTAAATAAGCTGCTTTAGAATTATATATTTTACCTTGACTAATTGTAATTTTATTACATTTATAATATAAATTATTAATATTTTCTTTTAAATTCTTAACGTCTTTTTTTGTAGTTTTATTTAACTTTAAAATTTGACAGAAATCCATATATTCTAATTTGATTGATTCTATAAAATCTTCAGATAAGAAGCTAGAAGTTACAAATGGTTTGCCTAATTTCTTGAGGTTTTTTACAAAATCAACATCATGATTTTCATCTATATTATAAATAATTTGAGAAATATTATCTTTATATTTATTTAATATATCATATTTAATTAGTTTAGATGTTACAATTGAGCAATTATTTCTTTTTAATTGCTCTTCTAGAACTTCTTCATTAAATTCATAATCCATTCTCATGATCAAAGAATTAACTCCTAATTTCGATATATCTGCTATAATTGCATTAGGTACAGATTCAATTAGTTTTCTATTGTAATCATCACCCAAATGAACTGTTTTTATATTAATTTTATTTAAATCTAAAAATCTTAAAACTGCATTTGCTATATCTATTGGATCGATTTCATTAATAGTTTTTGGAGATTCTTCGGCTGAATAACTTGGCTTTCTATTTTTTTTGTCTATCTCCAAAATTTTAATGTTATCTTTAGAGCTAAAATATGGACCAGCATTTTCTGGTCTACTATTAGAATATAATGCAACAATTGGTTTATCATAATAACTTGCTACATGGACTCCAAAACTATCGGCACCAAAATGCAACAATCCTCTTTTTATAATATAAGCCGCTTGATTAATATTTGTTTTTCCTTGAAGATGATAACAATTTTCTATTGGTTTTTCATCTTTACCACCTATTTGAATAATGTGAATATTTTTTTCATTAAGTTGTGGTAAAATTTGATTAATAACTTCTTGCCAATAATCATAACTTTTTGATGTATATTTACTGCATGGTTGGAATGATATATATTTATCAAATGGAATTGGACAATATTTTTCATATATAAATGGCTTATCAATTTTTAAGCCGCAATTAAGAGCATATGTTTCAACTAGATGCATATTTATAATCCTTATAAGCTATATTTGTTTTACCATTATGTAAATATGTTAAGAATCTTTGAGTTTGAGCATAAGGTAAAAATGCAATATCAAAGTAACCTTTATGAGTACTGATTCCCTCCAGCCAAGGAAGACTATCCATTTGAGATATATATTCTATAACTTTATGTATATATGGATTGGCTTCTAAAACATCGAAATAATCTGATTTTGTAGCGACATAAAGATTATGGTTTGGATATTGATCTTTAATAGATCTAAATAAACTTGTAGATAAAAATACATCTCCAATACTTTCTGGCATAACATATAATATTCTTTTGCCAGCATCATCTTTATCTAGAAGATCTTCAAAAGAAATTTGTTTATTTTTATTATTATCTTGTAATGCTACTTGACGAAAATAATTTTCTATATCAATTCTTTTTGTTCCCTTTTGTAATTCTGCCATCCAATATTTATAACCTTCATCTTCTGATGGAATATTTTTAGTTTTTAAAATATTTTCGTATAAATATTTTACCCACGCTCCATCATCTTTAATCTCAGGGACAGAATGGTATGGATCTTTTTCTTCTATCTTGAAAGAGAAAGCTTTATCAATGAAAGAGCAAGAATCTATAAATTCTTCTATTTTTTTACCTATTATCTCTACAGAATAATTATCTATTGTCCATCGTCTAGCTTTTTTGCCATACTTTACTCTATCTTCTTTTGACATTTTATATACTTTATTTAAATTTTCTGCTATAGATTTTGGATATGTAGAAGCTTTTATAAACTCTGTTCCATGTTCTCTATACTCTGCCCATTCTAACGCAAAACTTGCAGCTTCATCTTTGCACATTTCTTCTCCGCAACTATAATTAGTAACTAAAGTAATTAATTCTGTAAGTTTAGCTTCTTGAATTGGGATCTCTTGACCTCCGCTCGTAAATGGATGACAATATACATCCATTAAGTTATATACCTCATTCAGCTGTTCTTCTGTTACTCCTATTGATACGTTAGTGGTAGTTTGTGATTTTTTATTATTACAAAAATTACAATCTATATCTTGACCTGTAAAATTTTTGACTTCATAATTTCCACAAGATTTGCATATATATGTTGTATATATTTCTTTTTTGTCTATTCCATATTCTTCAGCGAGCTTCATGATATTCCAACCTTCGCTAAAATGAGTATGTAAAAGTAAGCCAGCATTTTTTATGTTATTTTCTTTTTTCCAGATTGAATATCCTTCGAGCAAATTTGGAACGCTTTTGCGTAATTGATTTCTAAATACGAAACCAACTAAGAATTTATCTTTTTCTATATTAAACTTTGTTCGTAAATTATCCTTTTCTTCATCTGATAATCTATAGAAATTTTGCGTATCTAATGCTCCGTGAACAGTTTGTACATGTTTGTGACCTAATTTGTGAAGAGCTTGTGTTGCAAAATCGCTCCATATCCAATAATTTTTAACTTTTGGAGCGCATTTAACTGCTGAATCTAAAATTGGCAAAGAATCAAGAGTTGTCCAAATAACAGAATTAATTTTATTAAACCAAGGCTTATCTATCGCAAAATCTACTCCCCAAATATCTTGGACAGCAATATAAACGTCTGGCTTTTCTTCTTTAATAACTTCGTCTAAAAGATAAGCCCCATAACTTGCCATTCTAGCCAAATGAGGATCTTTATTTAATTTTTCTACTTCTTTTTGAGTATTTGGTAATGAACCGCAACTTTTCCAAGGAGTTCTATCTAATTGATTATTGCCTTTCTGCATACCACAACAATAATGTACAATATCATATTTACCAGTTTTATATAAATATTTAAGTATAGCTTTAGAATTTCTACCAAAGCCTGTCTTAGCCAAAGCGAAGTCAGATTGAAAAACGATCTTCTTACGCATTATTTTTACCAAAGATCGTCTTCTTGTTCAGATAAATTACCTTCTTCTATTGTATCTTCAACTTCGTCTTTTTGTTTTTTATTTTCTATAGCTTTGCTTTTAGCGTTTTTTAATTTTTTAATCTCTTCGCTTCTCTCTGTTGAGAAAATATGACCTAATCCGAACTTGATATATTCTGCAATTAGCCTAGCTTCTGCAAAAGTAAAACCAATAAGAAAACTAACCGCTGGTTGTGCAGTTTGCATTTTTGAGTTTTTGATTACATTCAAACTAAAACCAATTTGCTTTTCTTCTCTAATATATGGAGAGAACTTAATTCCTAGCTTTTGGTTTTCTGAATTATGAAAAAAATCTGCGTTTCTATTATGATCTAGTGCATCCAAAATACCACAAACCTCTATTTTAGATAATTTAACGACCACTTTTTTCTCTGGATTTTGAGCGTTTTCCGAAAAACTACCTATCTTTTTTTGATCATTCCAAGAGGCTTGTTTAATTAAATTTAAATAAAAATTACCATCAAGATTATTAAAAGAAAAGCTACAAGCTGTGCCAGTATTGCGAGGTGTGGGTTTATAAATTTGTATCATATATTATATATTATCATTACTTAATTAATAAATCAAGTTATTTTTCTTTAATTTCTCCAAGTTTCATAAATATCTTATGGTCTTGAACAGCTATTAAATCTGCAAAGACAGAATCTTCGCTCTTTTTTCTACCTCTTATTATAACTATATTATTTTCATCAGGTAAATGATTATTCATCTCTTTGCATTCTTCTATCTTATCATTAAATATAAGAGCATTAATTGTGGATGTTTCATCTTGCACATTAAGTCTTAAATATCTAGTCTTTTTACTATTATTAGCTATTCCAAGATATTGATCTTTTATAACACCAATAAATAATACAGGTAAACCTTCTGGAGCCTCATTTACTTCTCTTATATTAAGGAGATCTGGTTTTTGATCTGAGAAAATATCTTTTAATGTTGTATTATATGTATAACCCAGCAATTTATTCTCATAATACCAATTCGCAAATCTTTCATTTTTACTATTTTGTTCATAAATCTTTTTATATGGAGCATAAGCTTTTCTTATTGTGTCTAATCTACTTTCTTTAATAATAAATTTACCTTTTTCATCTTTTGTAGTATTTAAAAATTTAATTATTTTGAATAAATCATAATCAAACTTTTCGCCATATGTCATAGCATATTTTTGTTCATTTTGATTAAGTATATTCCATAATTGGGCTTCCAACACGACTTTGCTTCTTGATTGTTTAAAATTTTCCAATGCTCCAGCTTGAATCAAAGGTGATAAAACTCTAATAGATAATTTAGCTTGTTGAGCAGATTTAAATACATCAAATTTTGTAGCATATTTATTCCTAAAATTATTTAGTCTTTCTATTGATTTATCAGAAATACCTTTAATTGATAATAATCCAAATCTAATATCTTTCTCTTCTACGCTGAAATCCATTTCAGATTTTACGATATGAGGTGGCAATAACTTGATATTAAATAAATCCATTTCTTTATGTATTTTAGAAATTTCATTAATTGGATCTGGTTCAAATCTTGTCATCTTTAATAAAGACAAGAAGAACTCTTTAGGATATTTAAATTTAAGATAGATTGTAATTGCTGCCAAAGCTGCATAACTTTGACTATGGCTTGCGTTAAATGAATAGTTGGCAGAATCTTCTAAAATTTTCCACAAAACCTCTCCTACTTCTTTTGGTAAATTATTCTTTGCGCATTTCTTTTCAATCTTTTCTTTCCACGCTTTAATTTCTTCAACCTTTTTCTTTCCTACAATTCTTCTAAGAATTTCTGCTTCATCTAGTGTGAATCCAATCTTATGAGCCATTTGCATCAATTGCTCTTGATAAAGTGCTACTCCACCAGTTCTTTTCAAAATATCATCAAAAAATGGATGAATAGATTGAAACTCTCCTGTTTCAACATATTTAGCATATTGATCTACAAACTGCAAAGCTCCAGGTCTAGCAAGTGCTAATACAGCACTTAATTCTTCTGAATTTCTAGGTCTAACTTTTCTGCATACTTTAAAATTAGTATCTGCTTCGATCTGGAATAAACCATGAGGACTTCTAAGGTCTTGTAATTGCTGATATATAAAATTATCTTCAATATCTATATCTTCAATATTTTTATTAATCATACTACATACATCATAAACTACTGAAACGCTTCTTAATCCTAGCAAATCTAATTTGACATTAAATTGACTTATATCATTCATATCAAATGCACTAACTGATTCTTTATCAGAAGATAATTCTAATGGGCAAGTTTCTGATAATGGACTATGGGAAATTTGAACACCAGAAGGATGTACTCCTTTATTTTTAATAAGATTACGAAGTTTTAAGGCTATGCTATATATTTCTGAATTTTCATCGCACCATTCTTTAAATTTTTCCACTTCTTCATATGCTTCTGAAATATCTTTAACTTGTCCGAATATTTTTGGGATAAGAGAACTGACTCCTGTCATTTCTGTTTCACTTTTTTCATCAACTATTTTTCCGCACTCTTTAATTAATAGTTTTCCACTCAAAGTGTTAAATGTTAAAATTTTACTAATTCTATTAGGAAATATTTGATTCAAGAAATCTATAACTTTATGTCTATTATAATAGCAGATATCCAAATCTACGTCACACATTAAACTACCATCTAAGTATGTTACCCCATCAACAACTTGCTTTTTAGCTCTAATCTTAGATATAAATCTTTCAAAATAAAGATTATGTTTAATAGGATCAATCTTTGTAACCCCAATAAGATATAAAATTAAACTGCCAGCGGCACTTCCTCTTCCTAATCCTGTTGGTATTTTATTTTCTTTACAATAATTAATAACTAGCCAAACAAGAATTATATAATCAATAAACCCCAAATCTTCTATGATTTCAAATTCATGGTCTAATCTCTTCTTATATTCTTTACCAGTTGGTAAGTTAGAATAAGCTAATTTTTTTAAAAACTCTGTATTTGATGCGTCTTCTGATAAGCCTAGATTACTTTTATGTTCTGTCTTGACTTTAAATTCTGGCAGTCTTACTCCATATAAAGGTAAATCAATTTTACTAAATGAATTAACAAAATCAAAAGTCTTCGTCATCACTATTTTTCTTCTTGCGTCTCTTTTTATATTTATTTACTGACTTATCTAAGTTCTGTTGAAATTCAGAAAGACCTTCTTTTAAGGCTGCAAAAGATTTCTCTTCATTTTCTAATGAATAAAAAACATCAGCTTTACTAGTGGTTTTTCCATGCTGCAAAGTAATCAAAAGATAATCAATCTTTTCTTTTTCAAATTTTTGCAAAATATCGTATATAAAATCCATTGATGCCATAAAAGTATTATATGTGTTGTTTAATAAAAATGCAATCAAATATTAACCATATATTTAATTTTATTCCATACTTTAAAATTTAATTCAAGATCTGAAAGAGCATTATGTAAAGAATCATAATCATGTTGTATATCCAAATCTTTTCCTGCAGCTGTAAGATTAGTCCTAACATTTTTCACTTTAGTATGATAAAGTTTATACATATATTCTGGAAGACTGTCTTTTTTTGAATCAAAGGCATTTGAAGTTTTAATTCCTTTATATAATAAATTTGTATCTATAGATTTAGATATAAAATCAAAAGGTTTTAATCCCATAAATTTATAATATTCAGACAATATATAAAGATCAAATCCTAGAATATTATGGCCTACTATATAGTCTGCTTTTTCTATCCAATCTTTCATAGTAGGAAAAAAAGTTTCTGGTGAAATTCCATGCTTTTCTATATTTTTTGGATCATATCTTGTGATTTTTGCTGCATCTTTGCTTACTTTAAGATGAGTATTCCATTTCAAATAAACATCTTTAGAATCAATAATTTTATCGCCTTGGCATTTAATCATCGCTACTTGCCAAGGTCTATTATGACAATAATTTAAACATAGATTAAAAGTCTCACAATCTATAAATAATAGAGTCTTACTTTTATCAAATCTTAAAAGATGTTCGTCCATAATTATCCTATATCCTCAAAAGGATCATGTATAGTTTCTTGATCTTTATTTTTTTCATATATATGATAAGGAATTTTCATTTCTCTTATATTATAATGCCACTCTAAATGTTCTATAAAAGTTTGCTTTATCCAAACTTTATTATCTTTTGTAAGATTATACATATGAAAGAACTTTAAATTATCTGCAAAAGCTACTATATAGACATCTGCACCTAATTTATTTCCAGCCCAAACACTAATATATTTTTGCCTATCTCTTTCTGAATATCTGGAAAGAATAGCTGCAAAATAATTTGGTGATGGTTCAAAAATATAATTATCTATTCTAGTTAATTCTAAAACTGCTTTTGCTTCTGGCATATCATTTTTAAAGCTTAAACAGATTAAATCTAGATCAATTGCATAAAGTCCATCTTCTTTATAAAGCATATTTCTATATCCAAGACCTCTATCTTCATTATCGGTCCTTTGACGAACTTTATTTCCATATTCATTAACTATTTTTTGTATTGTTTTCATTTTTTGTTTTGTTCTTGCCAACTTTCTACGCAAAATTCATCGCTAGACATATGCTCAATTTCTGGTTTATTTAGTGTCGTTCTATTATTGATACATCTAAACGTAAGAAAGCTTTTAAAATCTTTTTTATTTTTATAATAAATGCTTTTAGTTTGAAGCGTATCTAAGTTATTTAAATTTGCAAATTGGTTCATTTTATGTTTTAGAATTGAATCAAACACTAAAGAATTATCCTCAATAAATACTGTTGGTTTGTAATTTTCTATAAATGGAACACATTGATATCCTTTTAAACTATTATTAAATATAAAATTATCATAGAATGGAATTGCTATTTTTATAGTGTTATTGAAATGTTCTTTTAAAATATTCATATCTAACCTTGGAGTATAATAAAAACCTTCAACACTTGCTTTAGTCCAAAGCTTTACTAAAGTTTTATAACCTTCTGTGCCATTAGCAAATATTATTAATTTATGATGTTTTTTTAGTTCTTCTTCATTTTTATTGGTTATATTTTCACAGAAAACAAATTTTATGCCAAATATAAGATCTATATTATTGGCTTTTAGATTTTTAAAAGCTTGAAGAAAACCACTAAAACAATCTTCCACTAAAAATACTTTTTTTAATTTATTATCTTTTGCTATTTGGACTATTGAATCTGGCTCGTTTTCTTCTGAATTTCCTTCTTCTAAAGTCAAAATACTTTTACCTATTGAAAAATGACTTTTAAATAATGGAATTACATTGTACATGATTCGTTTATACTATATTTAATATTTTACGTCAAGCCAAATCTTCAAAATCATCTTTAGGTTTTCCAGACATTTCTTCTAGAATATCATTAGAAGATTGGTTAATTGAAATATTATTAAATCTTGGACAACCATTATATTTTCTTTTTTCTATTTTAAATCCTTTGACATCTTTAAAATTACCATCAAAATTTGATTCTATAATTTCATTTTTATCATTTAATTTGACATAATATTCGAAAGAATCTTTGTATGGACATTTCCAATTACCAACTCCACACATCCATTTGTTTTTAGGATTATCAGAAGCAAAATTAGACTCTGCGCTTTTAATATCAAAGTTATTAATGTGAGCATTTACATATTCTAGATAATACTCAAAACCTTTTATTTGATTATCATCAAACTCAAGCTCTTGTATGGGTTGTTTAGGGAATCTTAAAAATAAGAACTTTACAATAGGCTTCAATTTAGGCCATAATTTTTTACTCGCAAGACTATACATCATAGCTTGAATATTTGCTTCAAGGTCATCACCCCTAAATTTAGCCTTGGAGCTTTTATAATCAACTATTACCATTTTATTTTTCATTTTAATAGGCTTATCAATAAAGCCCTTAACATGATACTTTGGATTATCACTCTTTATTTCAAATGCATACTCTGGAGATACGATTTTACCATCTTCTCCGTAAAAATCATGCTTTAAGCCAACTAATATCATTTCATCTAAAACTTCAAAATTAGACATATCTAATGGAGACTGATTCATTAATTTAATAACCAATCGTTCTATAGCTTTACTGCCTTTTATAGAATTCTTTTTAATTATAGAATTAAAATGTTTTTTATGCTTCTTATTCAAGAGAAGTTCAAAAATTGTATGGCAAATTGTACCCCTAAGACTTCCATCATTTTGTTTTTGAGGAATTTTTTTATGATAATGATTCCAATATGTCCAAGAACATATTTCTAAAGTCTTTATTCTCGATGCCGATAAAACTTTATTTTGATCAGACATAAATTTTTAATTCTTTCATCTTTTTTATTTTTGCTTGGACTGCTTCTTTTTTTGAACGAAATCTTCCTAAATGAAAAATTTTTTTATTAAATCTTAATCTTGATTGCCATTTTTTTCTTTTAGGATCATAATATAAATTAGTTTCTTCTATTGGAGTTTTTTTAATAAAATATTTATAAAATTTTTTTAAATTTTGTTTTATCCATTTATTTCTTTTATTCTTATGATTTAAAATAGCAGATTTACCGTATAAATATAATGCCATTTTATCGTAAGCAATTGATGCTTTAGCTTCAGAAGAAAATGCTTTTTTATATTTGATATTTTTGTGTCTTAATTCTACGTGAATAGAATTTTTATCTCTATAAACGCCAATATATTTAGAAGTTTTATTTTTTGCTTTACTTTTACCTTGATTTGATCTACTCATCTTTTCTAAAGATGCTTTAGTTAAAATTCTATTAGGTTGATAAATTTCTAAATTATAACCATTTGGTGCAAGACTATTATATTTTATAATATATTTTGTTTCTAATTTTGGTAAGTTTTTATTACGTGATTTTACTATTATTCCAAATTTAAAATTTTTATATCCATATTTTTTAATAGCAAATTCTATAGGTGTCCTAGGATCTCTTTTCGCTTTACTTTTATGCTCTACCCATCTTCTAATTGCATTTTTGGCCGTAGTTTTACCAATATATTTTTTATTATTGATTAAATTAGTAATTTTATAGATATATCCCATATAATGTTTACACTACTTTCGCTCTTTTTGCTCCATAAAATTAATATCTTTCCATTGTAAAATTTCTTCCTTAGTCATTTCACCAAAATCTTTCTTAGATGGTAAAACTATTTTAATTTGGTGTTTATCAAAATGCTTTAGTAATTTCTCTTTAGTCTTTTCTGCAGCTATATTACCAGCATTATTTTTATTTGCATCATTGTTAAATGAAATATAAATTTTATTAGGATTTAAAATCAATAATGTATTTAAAACGCTAGTATTTAAATTAATACCAAACGTAACAATTGTATTTTTAATTCCTGCTTCCCAAAGACTAAGCATATCTCCAACACTTTCAATTAGAAAAACTTCTTTAGACTCTGATAGAATATTTGCATTTACTTGAAGTGGATATTTCCAATTCACTTTATCTCCTACTAATTTCCATTTTGGGCACATCTTTTCATTTCTATTAAGAATATCTCTTCCTGCAACCCCAATAAGTTTACGCTCTTTATCGAAAATAGGGAAAACATACCTGCCTTTCATTCTTCCTTCTTTTAAGATCCCACCTTCAAAAATATTCATTGTTTCATCACTAATATTTCTTTTATGCCAAAATGAATGATCTTTAACTAGTTTAGTTAGAACATCAGATGAATAGCATTTTACCTGTTTAATTTGTGGCTTTTTATAAACTGTATATGTTTCTGTATTTGGTAATTTTTGAGTTATCCATTCTTTTGCTTCAACATTATCTTGAAGATTTAAAGTCATTCTAACTAGATCTTGAAGATTACCTGTTATATTTTCCTTAAAATCTACCCATTTACCAGAGTCTTTATATATAACTAAAACATTTTCATTATCTGAATCTCTATATAGAGGCTTTGTGCGGTACTCTTTTGAATACTCTTTTAGATTGTAGCCAAGATTAGATAAAATTTCTTTTATATTTTCCATTGTAATGCTTCGCTTATGATTGGAAATTCTTTCATGAAGATTTTTTTACATCTATCAGCAATTATCCTATGTTCTTTTTGAGTATTTTGTTCGGTTCTTAAATCAATATAATGAATCCAACTTCTTAATGAGCCTTTCATATACATTGTGGTTTCTGTGGTCAATGGGAGAATCATCCTAGCCACCTCTTTAGCTACTCCATTTTCTATCATAGTCTCATAACAATGTTGAGATAATGAAATAGATTCTGCAATTAAATTTGTTACATTTTTATATGCTGGACTTGTTACTGGCATAAGATTCTCTCCAACTTGACGATTTTTATCTCCTTGAAGTCTTAACTCAATATCTTCAAATTCTGTAGCAAGACTATATCTTTGACTAAATTCTTGGAATGAAAATGATCTGTGTCTAAGAATTTGAGCGGCAACTGCTCTGCTTGTTTTTATTTCTAAAACCATATCAACCATTTCAAATGGAGACCAATGTTTATGTTTAATTAAAAATCCTAATAGTTTTGGCGCTGTTTCAGTATTCATCTGATTAGATGGATTACTTACTCTAGCGCAATAAGCTACTAAATCTTCTGCATTTTTTACGCCATCAATATATGGTTGAGTTACTGATATCAATTTTACGTTCATATTAATTCTCCATCTTCATTTGATCCGTCTTGATCAAAATCAAGTCTTTCATTCTCTGCGTCAACAATTTCTCTTAAAGTTCCTCTTTCTTCTACATTAAAATTCCCAACATCAAAGTTTATATAATTATTAAAATATTTAAATTCATTTTCTCCTACTCTTCTGCGAACTAAATCGTGATGACCTGTGCCTTCTCTTCCTTGAAATCGAGTTTTAATTGCAATTAATTTATGTGTTCCAAATTGTTCTCCATCAACTTGAATTTCATCTTGTGTTTTTCTTCTAAATATTCCGACAAATGAAGCAAACCATTGCATACGATCTGATAATGCAATAGCAGAGCTATCATCTGTAACTTGTTGAGCATTTCTATTAAAGTTTTCTCCTGTTCTATTTAATTGCATAGCCGTAACTACAGGGCATTTTATTTCTTCTGAGATTCTTTTTAGTTTATCAATTTTCTCACCAATAGCTTGATGCTCTGCCCAATTTTGGCTGACTTTTTCTCCAGTTAGCTTAATATAATCATAAGCAATAAGAGCTTGATTGCCTCTACCGACTTTTGTATAATACCATCTACGAATAATTGAAGCAACTTCATCAACATTTTTATTAGCTACATGATAATGATAATGAGTCATACCTTTTACCTTTGGCCATGCATCTCTAACTTTTTGAATCATTTCTGGATTCTTTCTCCAATTTCCAGTTTCAATAAACCAAAGTGGAACACCAGATATACTTGCAACAAGTCTCATTTGCGTATCTAATGTGCTCATTTCTGTATCAAGAATAAGGGCTTTTGTATTTTTATTATGCATGTTGGCTGTTTTGTAACATATATCATTAAGCCATGTGCTTTTGCCTTGTCCAGGTCTACTTACTATAGCGTAAATATTCCCTTGTTTTAGACCTCCATATAGATTATTAAAATTGTTATATGGAGTTCTTAAACCAGTTTCTTCTCTTGGATTATTACCAATCTCTTCAATAATATTTTCCATCTCTTCAAAAAGATTCACTGGTTCCCCTTCAAGATAATATTGAGTTACTTTATTATTATAAATTTCATCAACTTTTGAAACAATAGAATCAATTCCATCTTCTGCATTCTCTTTTACATATTTCTTAACATTTTCTGCTGTTTCAAATAGTTCTCGTCTTACTTTAATTTTACTTAATTCTTTGCAAGCATTTAAAGTACCTTGAGTATTAATTTGAGTTAAAGCTAAAGCATCAATATAAGAGAATATATCAATCTCATCCTTGAAAGATATACCAAGATTTTTAATCTTTTGCGCTAATAATACTTTATCTATTTTATTATTTTTATTTAATTCATCTTTAATACAAGAAAATATTGTACTGTGCACATCATTATAAAAATCTTTTTCAGATATAAATCTTGATACATCAAAAAATACTTCTGGATTTCTAATGAGACCACCTAAAACATGACGCTCTACTTGAACTGAATATATGGGCATACTATATAATTTTAGTATGTATTTAATTTTTAGTCAACTATTCTTTTTTCTTACGCTTCTTTTTACCAATATCTGCAATATTTTGCATTGTGCATTCAATATTCAACGAATTAATTGCTTCTGCCCAATAATTAACATATTGTTGTAGAGCCATAGCATTTAATTGATTATCAAATTTGGTTAATACTTGTGGATCGCCTTCTGCATTAAAATTAAATAAAATAAATCCGCCAAACGAGTTTTCATTTAATGCTTCAAGCAATGACTTCGGAAAATCTTTCTGCACATAAAATTTTACACTAAAATATGTTAATATCGAAATTTTGAGAAAAGAAATTGAGTGATAAATTTTTTAAATCTTTTTCATAAATTTCAATAAATTTAAAATTATTTTTTTCCAACCACTGAGCTTTTTTGCAATCTCTTTTTATACTTTGAAGATAGTTCATTCTAGAATTTGAATGAAAAAATTCATTAAAGCTTTCATGTTGATTGCCATTAACTTCTACGGCTATTCGTTTTGTTGCATTTAATAAATCAACTTTCATTAAAGATCCATAAACAGGAAACTCTTCATAAACAATATGATTTTTCCAATATTGTTCGAAAAATTTTTTTACATTAAATTGTATTTTACTGCGGCTTGGTTTATCCCAATCAATTAAATACTTTGAGACATTTTTATTAACTAGTCTACCATTTAAACTGTATAACCTCATGCAGGTATAAGTTTTTTATATTTATCAAAAAGATATTCTGTTATTTTAGGATTTTCTTCTAAATATTTTCTGAAATTATCCATACCTTGATGTTGTTTAATTAAATCTAACCCAGCATTTTTTAATTCTTTTATTAATTCATCTCCAATAGTAATCCAGGCTCCTTTAGCTGTTACGAATTGCCAAGCGATTAATTGATCAATAATTTCATACTCTCTCCAAATAGATGAACCATTTTTTCGTCCATGCTTAATAGGATATTCTACTTTATGATTTGTTGTCTCATTTGTAGATTTCTTAATTGTAAGTTTAGCTGTATGACCAACAATTTTATTTTTAATTGGATCATATTTTTCATTTGGTTTCTCAAGAATAAGATCTTTGTTAAACCTTGGTTCAAATTCTAAAATCCAATTTGCAAAATGCAAAAGAGCGTTTCCACCTGTCGCTGTAGTTTGACGAATATCTTTATTCGCTGCATATGGATCTAATTTAATGTCTGAACGAACTTGACTTATAAATATTGCCATATGACCTCTTTTAGACAAAGCAATAGACATTTTTTTCATTAAAACTGATGAAATTACTGCTCCTCCTGCTACTTTTGTTGCATCAGAAAGAGTTTTAACTGCGTCATTTTTTGGCATTAAACCATCAACAGAATCTAAAATGAATAAATATTTTTTATTTTCTGGATTATTTTTTACTAATTCAAGCATTAATTCAGAGACTGTTTCAAATATATTTGATTCAAAGATAAAGCAATTTCCGTCCTTCCATTCGTCTGCGTTTGTTACAAATACGACTCCAGACCTTTCTTGAATTTCTTTAGATAGTCTTCCTTCTGCTTTAATTAAGACTCCTCTAGAGTTTGGAACTGTATTCAAAAAATTCTTTAAGACTTCCAAGGCTTCACTTGTCTTTCCGCCTTCATTCATGCCCAAAAACCTATGCAATCCAGGGCAAAATCCTCCACCCATAACGAAATCTAAATTAAGACTTCCAGATGATACTTTATAATAAGTTTCATCTTCGAAATTATAATGGTCCTCTTTATTATCTTTTAAAAAAGATTTTAAATATTCATTATTTGATAATGCATTTCCGCTATTTGTCGCTTGATCTTTGTCTTTAATTTTTGCCATAATTATATTATAAAATTAATTTACTAATTTGTCAATTTAAAATCATTTATTAAATTTAAATATTTATCGTTCCAAAATGGATAAACTTCTCCATTTATAGCTTTTTCAAGATTAATTATTGAAAATTTTTTTACTAAATGATTTTCTCCATCTTGGTGAAGGTGAACAGCTTGAGGATATAAACAATTTTTTTCCCATCTTAAAAATGGGGGTTTACATAATAACATTTCATTTACTAATATGGGTAAATAACAATCGTAAATTGATGGTAAGCTAATAATGCAAATCGTTTTTATATCTAAAGATATAGATAAGTGATAAAACGCGCTATTTACGCAAATAAAATATTCACATTCTGCGATTTTCTCAGCAGTCTCGGCTAAAGTCTTGTCAAGATAGTCTTCTACATTATTTAGAAGTCCTATTTTATTATTAATTTCATCTTTTCCTAAACTTTGTCCAAATTGAATAAATTGGTATTTATGAGAGTTATTATTAATAAATTGCTGCAATATTTGCAAATTCTCTTTATATAAATTTCTTGTATACTTATCTAAAATAGACTTTCCACTTATACAATCTAAATGAAGTCCTATTGTGTTATGTTTTTTATTTTTTTGAGGAATATATAAATTACCCTTTGGTTTAATATCAACATTAAGTCCTAAAGCCCTACAAAATTGTTGCAAAGAATTACCATTTCCACAATTAAAATTCGATATAATTTGATCTAAATTAACTGGATTCTTTGCCTTTTGTATATTGAAAAAACTTGCATCTTTCTGATCGGTATAATATGGATTTCTTGAAAATACGAATTCTGAATAAATATTTGTATTTAAAAAATTTATGTTTTTATATTCTTTAGAGCATTTTTCTGGAATACTTGACAATAATATATTTTCTCCGAGCTTTGGCAAGGTATATATTGCTTTAATTTCACGAGAAAAATCATACATAGTTCCTCTGATTTCTTTATCTTTGTAAAAAGAAATTATTATATCTTCTGGATTTTTCATTATCTTAATTTTTTATAAAATCTATTAAAGATATTTTTTTATTATCAATAGCTTTATCTTCGCCTATCTTATTTTGTTCTAGATTATAAATTTTTTTTTGATTTTTTACGCCTATTAATGTTATTTTTTGGTTAATTAAAAATTGTTTACCTTCAAAAGACAACAACCAATCTAAAGACTTCAAATTTTTAGATTTAATTTTAAACCAAAATAATGGATTTTTTTCGAAAATAATAAGTTTTTTAGCTTGATTTATTTCGTAACCCCAAGCAATATTTTTAGACTTTACAAATTTTTTGATTATATAACGACAAAGTTGAAATTGTGTTAAATGTTTTTTTAAAGCCATTAAAGTATAATATCAGAGATTAGTTTTATATTCAAGCAAAATTATTCATACTGCTCTAAATCATTTCGTATCATTTTATCTACTAGCATAGGAAAAGTTATATTTGGTTTCCATTCTAATTCGTTTCTTGCTTTATTTGAATTACCTAATAATAATTCAACTTCTGCTGGACGATAAAATTTTGGGTTAATTTCTACTACTAAAACTGGTTTATTTTGTAAATAAACATAATATTTTTCATCTTCTGGTTTACCAGTTTTATTTTCCCATTTTCCTATCATGTAACAATAAGCAAAAGCTAATTCAACAAACTCTCTAATAGTGTGAGTTTCATTTGATGAAAATACATATTCTTTAGGAATACCGTCATATTTAGGATTATACTTATCTTGATTCAACATCCTCCAAACGCCATCAATAAAGTCTTCTGAATCACTCCAATCTCTCTTGGCATCAACATTTCCTAATTGTAATGGTGTAAATGGTTGTTCATTTTTAATTGCATTAAATATTTGAGCAACTTTTTTAGTAATTTTTCTTGTTACAAACTCTTCTCCTCTTCTTGGACCTTCGTGATTAAATAGCCATCCTTGTATAGCGTAAAGATTATATGATTCTCTGTATACTTTAATTAATTGTCGTGAAGCAGCTTTACTAGCTCCATATGGACTTCTGGGCCTTAATGGATGATTTTCATCTTGAGGAGAGTAAATAACATTTCCAAATTCTTCGCTAGATCCAGCTTGATATAATCTACAAGATGGTTTATAAAGTCTAATAGCTTCTAATATGTCTAATACAGATGTAGAATTTGTAGCCCAAGTTTGTCTTGCAAAATCCCAACTACTTGCAACAAAACTTTGAGCTGCAAAATTGATAAAATAATCTGGCTTTAATTTTTCTACAGTTCTTGCTATGGCGTGGGCATCTGTAAGGTCAAAATTAATAAGATGAAAACGATCAGAATCTATATGTCTGATATTTTCGTGATTATACACGCTTAATCTCCTGACTCCACCAAATATAATATAATTTGTGTGCTTCAATAAATAATCCACCATATGACTTCCATCTTGTCCAGTAACGCCTGTAATAACTACTACTTTTCTGCCATCTAATAATTTGCTTGCATCATCTATATTCAGAATATTCGCAGTATCTATTTTTTTTCCGTAATATGTTTCCATAAAGTTTAAACTCATTAAGTTTTTATCTCCGTTAATATATTATTAAAGAATTTGTTTTGTAATTCTAATTTTCTTTTATATCTTAACATATTTGCTTCATCTACTTCTTTTGCAGTTATGTTGCCATATCTAGCTTTTTCAACTGCGTCAAAAGTTATTTTATTAGCGTTTATCATATTATGATATTCTTGAGAATTAACAATTTTATTCATTAAATCGCTAGATATTTGTTTTTCTATATGAATATAACAATTATGCCAATTAGGGGCTACTTTTTCGTTTAATTCTTTTTTTACATGCAAAATGCTTAAATAATCAAATGCATAAGCTTCATCTACTAAAAGATCTATCATTATTTATATAATATAACATAATCAGATAATATTCCAACGAAATTACCATTTATTTTCTTGTTATTAAAATTAATTTTAATAAATTTCCCTGATAATTTATTTATATTATTATCAATATGAGATAATATGAATCCTTTGGACGTTATAGTAAAAGCATCATCTTCATGCCAAAAATAATTGTATTTATTATGATTTGCAAAATATTTTAGGCTTTGAGCGTCTTTACAATGTATCCATAGTTTTTTATAGTATTTATTTAACCATTTTTCAGTTAAAACCTCTATAGGTTTATCATGTCCACTATAAATATTGTTTTTATGCATTTTTACATCAATTTCTACTTCAAATCCATTTTTCAATGCATTCTCAATATATTTTATTGTATTTTCTTCTTTTAAATTTGGTCCATTAAAATTGCCTCTATGGGCTATAAGCATCATTTTTTATATCCCCATTTTTCTATAGCTTTTTTATATTCTATCTCATAATTCCTGTCTATAGATTGGCGCATAGCTTTTGTTCCAGCTAATGTGCCCATAGGGTGCGAAGATAATGCTCCACCAACATTTGCCATCCAATTTCCATGTCCAACTTGATTCATAATATAATCAATTAGTCCAGGATGCATACCGCAACTAAGAGCTGGTACAGCATTAACATCATTTAAAATCTTTATTGTTTTTTTAACTTCTACGGTTTCATTATCCATGTAACCACCAATCATACCAGCATGTAATGTAGAACAACCACTTTGAGCTACAAGCTTAAATATAACATTTTGATCAATTCCATATCTATGATCTAAACAATTTAAAATTTTATCACCACTTTTTTGAAAATGTATTAAAATAGGTAAATTTAATTCTCTGACACTTTTATATGCTCCTAATCCACAATGAAAATTAATATGAACACCATTTCCACCTAATTCATAAACTTGTTTGACTCTTTTTAAAATTTGAGAATGGTCTGCGTGTATAGATACAGCATAAAAGACTTTTGATCCAGTGCTTCTTAAATAATCCATAACCAATGGAACTCTTTTATGAATTGGACAATGCTCTGGGTCAGAAAGAATTTCATCTTCTTTAATAAAATTGCATCCTCCATCAATCATTTGTTTCACTAAATCAAGATTTTTTTGAGGAGATAATCCTATTTTTGGTTTTACAATTCCTCCAAATATTGGTTTATCATCACTTATATTGCAATATTCCTTTATTTGTTTTAATCCTATTTTTGGTCCTTTTAATAAACATTCCATGCTTTTAGTCAATTGTAAATCTGTTATAAAACAACGATAAATAATATCTATATCACATTGTCCGCCCATGATTTGAACTAGTAGCTGACTAATTCCATCTGTTTCAAAATTTATATTAGCTTGTGGAAAAGCAAATTTTACATTACCTTTATTCTTATTAAGAAGCTCTTTTTCGTCTGCTAATACTATAGCACAATGATTGTCTATCATATCTTGTGTTTCAAACTCTGATCTTGCACTTGGATTTCCAATAGATTGACCTATAGCAAGATTCCAAGCTGCATCTCGAAGATTAGTTTTTGATTCTAAATCATAAGATACAATATAATATCTATTAAAAAAATCTTTATCTAATTGGTCGTCTGTTTTAAATATATTATAGTTTAACATTGTATTTATCTTTTTTGATAGATGGAGTTTTAATTACTATAAGCTCACAATCTTCCAGGAAAATTGGATCAGCAACCTCATTAGGATATAATATGAATATATTACCTTTTTTTAAAATTTTATTTTGAATTTTCATTTTACCAGATATTAAATAATTATATTCTGTAGCCACTTTATGATAATGTTTTGGCCATATTTCATTTTTTTTATGTTTTTTATAACATATTTCAAATTCTTTAGTTTTAAATGTGGTAGGTTTAAAATCACCTATAAACCAACCTCCTTTATAATTTTTAATATTATCTATTTTCATGATTTACTGTATCTATAATGTATTTCGCCAATGTTTCTGTATTATATAGTTCTTTAACTTGACTTATCATTAAATTTCTTAAATATTCATACTTATTCATATCTTTAATCTCACTTAGTATTTGTAAATCAATTTGTTGCCAAAGATCATATTTTATATCAATTAAAGTTTTTGTTTCTTGGCAAAATTTACGATTTATAAGTGGCATTGTTTGTATAGGAGATTTATCAATATCTACAAAATATGGTAATGTTCCTTGAGACATTATTTCATAGTGCCTCATGCAATCCCATCCACCTTTTTTACAGGTTATAGCAAAAAAACTTTGACCATAGTCTGAATAGTAAGATTTTTCTGTAAAATGAGTATAATTTTTTCTGTTATGAGCTGGAATATTATTAGAAAATAGTTTTATTTTTTCATAATTAAAATTAAATTTTTGTTTAGGGATTGCAAACCAAATAGGATAACCTATTCCTATATTTTCTCTTTTAAAATAAAAACCTTTATTTAATAGATCTTCTCTTTTGATATCTTGACCGTCACTTCCATCTAAAAATATTAATTTGTTTGATGGGTAAATTTGCAGGCATTTATTTAATAAATCATCTCTTTCATAAATAGCTTTGCTAGAATCTTTAGGGTCATTTCTACAAATGCCAAAAATAACTAAATCAAAGTATTTATTTTTAATTTTAGAATATATATCTACTCTATCAATATTTAAATCTTTTAAATTTCCGCCATATGTATATCCCCATCCATGTAAAGGTTTTCTAATGGTTTCAAAATTTTTTTCATCAAACAAGTTGCAATCTTCATATAAATACCATAATTTATTTGCATCTACTACCGACGCTCCATAAACTTCTCTTAATCCATGAAAAACAGAATCATGTAAATAATCTGGCAAAACAGCATTGTTACCTATAAATAATATGTTCATATTATATTTTTAGTAAAATATTCTAAATCTTCTGGTATTCCTATTGGATAATGAAGATTATAATAGTAAGGTAATATAGTTTTGCCCTCTTTTATTAGATAATTATAACTTGGAGCAACATAGAATTCATTACTATATTTATCATTTAAATTAATCATTTTTTCTGCAGATTGTATAAAAAATTTACCATACTTCCAAAAATGTAAACCATTTGTAGCGATGTTGCTAATAACTATCTTTTCTTTGATATCTTGTATTCTTAAATCATCTCCTAATTTTATGTAACTATTCTTAGATGATGTAGAATGAAATGCTCCTAGAACTCCATCGGCATTATTATATTTAACAAAATTTAATAAGTTACTTAAATTAAAGTCTAATATTATTTGATCACAATTAATTATGATCAGCGAATCATCATTGTTAATAATATCTTTAGCTAAAAGACAAGAACATGCTGGTCCATCTGTTTTTTCTGGTGCGATTACTGTTTTATAATTAATTTTATGATTGGTGACTATTTGTTTAAATCTTACATCTTCAAAAAGAGTATTTTGAGATATAAAAATAAATTGTACTATATCATTTTTTAAATTATCAATAACTCTTGATAACATTAATTCATTTTTTATATCAATAAATGGTTTAGGAGTATTGGGATGAGTTTTTTCAAATCTCTTTCCTAGTCCAGCCATAGGTATTACTATATTTATTTTCATCTTAATACATCTATATCAAGTCCTGTTGCTACCCATTTAACTCCTACAGCGTGAAGATAAGCTTCTAAATTTATTTCAGCAATAAATGATTTTGTATTTTCTAATACTTGTTTATGATATAACCAAAAATTTGCATATAAATTAGCCTTTTCTGGATTTGATAAAAAATAAATGTCGCTTATATGCTCTGGTTCTCCAGGTCGAGTATCTGGGTTTTGATACGACGTCCTGCAAAATCCATAACCCGATAAAGCGTTTTTGATCTCATAATCAGATAAAATTCCATTATATGATATATCTCCTCTAGTTCTTAACACTAGATCATATTTTATATTATGCTCTTTCTCATAAGACAGTCTTAATTCGTTGGCTCTCCAAACTTTATAGAACATAGGCAGGAAACTATTATTAATTCCATGCTGTTGATAATTAGAATAGTTAAATTTAGACTCTAATGTAGAATCATTAAAAATTTCTATTTCTGATCTGTTTGGTTTAAAAATATTTATAAATTCATTAGCGTCTCCATCTTGTGGCCACCAATGAGTTCCAGTAATAGGTATAGATTTACCAAATTGATCTTTAGTTTCTTGTTTTTTTTGAATTTCTTTGACTTGCCAATCCCAAGTAGAAATAAATATATTGCAATTATATTTTGATAGAAAAACTTTATCTAATAAAGGATAACTTCTTTTAAATGATCTTGGCAAACCAGATATGCAAATTGCTATTTTCATTAGGATTCAAAGATAAGAAGTGCATCCTGTCCTCCAACATTAAAATGATTATGATTTAAAATACAATTATATTGTAAATTATTTAAAAAATTAAAGCATTTTTCATGAAGTTCTTGTGAATGAGTAAGCATAAATATATATTTAATTTTTTTATTTTTAAAAATATTCTCATTTTGAATTAACATATCGAGCTCTGATCCATCTATATCTGAATGCAATATATCTAAATCATTTAAATCGTATTCTTTAAAGATCTGGTCTAATGAAACACATGGAATATCTTTTAAATGCGGCATCCTATAAGCTTCATTTCCTATTAATTTATTCAAAAAAACGCCTTCAAATTCATTTATTTTAAAATTATGAACTCCTCTTACAAAAGCTTTTGGATCCACTTCCAACATAATATTAAATGTACTATCTTTTCCAATTATAGCTTTAAATAAAAGAGAATAGTAAGCCCAATTTGCGCCTAACTCTATCATAGATGCCTTTGATTTTTCATTTTTAATTTTTAAACAAATTTTTTCAAAATTTTCTATTAATAAATTTTCTCCATAATCTTGAAAAAAATCATTAATATTATGTACAACATTCCCTTGATCAATTTCAATTTTTAAATTATATTTTTTTGTTAAATTCATTTTACAATATATATTTTATATATTTTTGTTTATTGTTTACAATATATTTTGGGAATTTTTGTTCTGTTAATTCGATTTTCTTGAATGGTGGTCCATTTGGGTTGCATGCATCTTGACAATTATCTAAAGCATCTTTTAACCTATTTATATTTGTTATAAAATCGTTATTGCTTTCTTGATGTGCATATGCTTTAATCTTTTCTGCTATTGCTTCTGCTCCTCCTAAAAAAGTAAAATGCCATCCACAATTTTTGATGATTTTATTATGATGTCTAAGAGCTGGATGTAAATCTCTCAATCCTGTTAGAGATATATTTGGATTATTTTTCAAAAAATTATATTTTACTATAGGACCACTTGACCATGTTTTATTGTCTGATAAAATTTCTGCATTGATATAATATCTATAAAAATCTAATTCAGTAATATATGGTATAGATAAGTCTATGTCTTTTATTTTATCTATAAAAGTTTCGTTTAAAATCTCATCAGCATCTTGAACTATAACTAAATCATTATCATTCGCGTTCTCTTCTAACCATTTTTTGATTATGTCTCTTTGATAGTTTTCATTTGTCCATGCATGCTCAGATCTTGGGCTTTGGACTTTAAGATGTATAATTTTAGATTCAAACTCTTTAAATCTTTCCTTTGCCTGTTCAAAATAAAATGGTTTTTCTTTACCAGAATGAGTAGTGTCCATTTCTGCAATGATAAATTTATCAACGTAAGAGTGCATTGTGTGCAATCTTACATCTAATAAATCTAATTCATTATAAAATGGTATACAATTGTATAGCATTTATTTTCTAATCCAAACGCTCTGTTTTAAATCAAGCAAACAAATCCAATCATTTTTACTTAAATAATCTTTGGTTAATTTTGTTTTGCCTCCTCCAGGTAAATCATTATCATCAAGTAAAATGACAGATTTTGTATTCATTTTATCTATTGCGGCCTTCATTTCATTTAATTGATGAGTTTGACATTCTGTTAATTGAGGCTCATGTTCAAACCAATCGTAACTATCTAAATATAGAAAATCTATTTTATTATTAAAGTTTTTTAAAAAAGTTATAGAGTCTTGTTCATGCCAGCTTATGTAAGACTGATAATTTTGACAGCATAACTCTTTAGAAATTTTTAGATTTAAACTAGATATATCTACAGAATAAAGATGACTTTCTGGAGAAAATTCAGACATGAATTTTCCTAAAGCACTTGTTGAACATCCCGCGCCCCAATCATCTACTTGTCTTTGAGTACCAGTTTCTACTATAATTTTACCATTATTCTCTAAATAATAGTTCATTGCAATTTTGAATGTATAAAATCTTTCTTGTCCTGACTTTAGGAAGGTATCAAATAGATTATCGTAATTAATAAATTTATTCATATTTTTAAATAAGCATCTGTTATACCTATATCATATTCAGTATCATTATAATATTCAACTCCAAATTCAAACCACTCAAAGTTATTTTTGAGATCCATAGGTCTAAAATTCAAAAGTCTATCTTGTGGTACTTCTAAAATAAGTTTAGATCTAACTTTTGGATACGCTTTAGATATATGATGAAAACCACTATTAACCCCTATAAAAATAGAACTGGATGCTATGATTTTAATTGAATCCCATACGCTTAGACCTCTAGCATCTTCTGCTCCTTCAATAATTGGATCATATGGCATTCCAATTTGTATTAATTTATAATTTTGATAATTTTTTGTTATCTGTTTTCTTATATATTCTTTCATTGGCCCAACAGTTTTACCGAATGTATGGACAACTACTTGATTTTTGTCTGTTTCTAAATCTTCGTATTTATATAGTCTTGGTCTTCTTAAAAAACATTTTGGTAAGTCAAAATTAAAACAATATTCTTCTGCGTGAGAAAGATGAGATTTTCTTTCATTTTTATTGATTATTTCTCTTTGCCTTTCTAAGAAAGGTAAAACGATATCGGGATCTTTATCTCTTTCTACATATGGGTTATAATCAAAAATCCATTTTCTTTCAATATCTATTAGCTTTTGATTATAATTCATGAAAAAATTTTCTGGGAATGAGCTTTTTATTACTGCATCTCCAATTCCAGAATCATAATCTCTGATTCCATATTTTTTATTTATATCTATCATTTTATAAAAACCTATTAACTATTGCAGAATCTATGCCGTTAACATACTCTGGAAATAATTGGCTCGCTGGATTATTTAAGATATTACTAATGATTGCGGTTACAATCTCAATATTAAAATTAATTGGAAATACATTTTTTTCAAATATTAACCATCTAATTAAATGCGATGGCGCTACTGATCCGTACTTTGAGCAATATTTAGAAAAAACAAATGTTGGTTTACTAAAATGATATGGTATATATCTAATTCCACTATCAATACCTATAAATAGTTCACATCCACTAGCAATTTGAAAAACTTCTAATAAATTTGAAGCTGTATCTATAATAATATTTTGATTATTAAATAGGTTTTTATAATAATCTTTGTGCTCTTCTAGAGTTAAAACTACTATTTTAATATATTTACTTAATTCAGTTAATAAATCAATTATATATGTTTGATCTAAATTATATGGTGAGTCTGGCCTAGAATAAAAATGTGCCATTATATACTTTTCATTGTATTTTTTATTTATGTTTATTTCTGGTTTTGGAAAGAAATAGTAGTATCTAAACCAATCAAAATCATAATTTAACCATTTTAATCCATCTATATGAAGATCATAAAATCTATCATATGTTTTAATTTTTTCAGTAATTTCATCTGGAAGGTTACTGATATCGGCTGGATAAGTTTCTTCTCCAAATTTTGTATGTATTTTATAATTTTTATCTTTTCTAAATTTTATTACTTCGGAAGTATCATATTTATAAATACTTGGATAAAGAGATCTTAATATATTTAAAGAGTTGCTATTATTTTCTGTATCAGAATATATATATAAATTACTATTCGGATATTTATCTTTTATAGCATGAAGAAATCTATTTCCTAATAAATGATCTCCTAAGCCACCTTCAAGCCTAATCCCAATATTCATTTGTAAAGCGATTATCTAGGCGTTGAATAAAAAGAAACAATTTTACATGGTTCTATCGCTTTTACTAAAATATCTTTAGTTTCCGATAAAAAAACTCCATTTTTATTTTTTGGATTTTCATCTATTGAATAATTTTTTCCAAAAACAAAAAAGAATCTTAAATTTGGTATCGTTATAGATTCATTTAGACTTAGATAATGAATATCATCCACTACTTTTTTATCTTCTCTAGCTTTAATGCAATAATAAATTGCATCATCATTTTGAGAAACAACTCTCATATCTAATACGCCTTTTTCATTTGAAATTAAATCGTTCAAAACTTGTGGTAATTTTAGGCCTTCTTTTGAAGACAATGGTCCAATATCTCCAGCATTTAATATATCAAATTCTTCTGTTTTCCCTGGATATGAACATTTAAATGAGCCTTGAAATAAAATATTTTTATAAAAATAATTATCTTCATTTGGTATTAAAGATAAAAATTTAAAATCAATTGATTGGCCTTTTTGGAAAGTCGTCGAAGTTATAAATAAATCTAATTTTTCTAAATGAAGCACGTTAGTTCTAACTGGATTCATAATTTTTCAAAGAAACAATGATCTTGAGATTCTTTAACAGCTTCTTTTGGCTCTATTAATGCTATCGCTTCTAATAAGATGTCATTTTTATTTTCTGTGTTCTCTAGTTTTTCTTGTAATTCTTTATATTTTAAAATAACCATTTCTTTTATTTGAGAAGATATATGTATTTTTTCAAAAGGATCAAAAATTACCCATTTTTTGGCTATAGAATCTTCTAATTTCTCTATGGTAATTTTATGTAAAAATTCTCCATTAGCATCTTCTAGCACCTCATATAAAGAAATTTTCACTATATATAATTATATAATAGATTTAATAAAAATCAAATTAATTATTTAAGATTATATTTTTCTCTTGTGCTCTCAGGAATACCAGATTGTAAGCCTTTGGATTTTGCTTTTTGCCAAAGTTTATGAATAAAAGCTTCATAATTCATGCTTTTTTTCATACGGCCAAAATTATTTATAGCATCACGAACATCTTGTGTGGTAACAATTGGAAAAGAACGATCTTCTGGAAAAAGAAAATCGCTGTCTTTTAATTCGCTCCTTTTTGAGCCTTTATAAGTTTTTTGATAAGCTTCGGTTTGAGTTAAATCAATCTCAAATGTATATGTTTTTCTCATTATATTAAACTAATGTTAAAAGATATTTTAATTGATTTAATGAACCAAGAATTTCATCTCTAATATTTAATAGATCTGAATCTTGAGCTTTGTCTAACATATCATTCAATCCAATCAAAAATCCAATATACTTATCCGTAAGAACTATAAAGTCTGCGTCTTTATAATTAGCAAGAGAAAGATTAAAGGTTCCAGCTGCAATTATTCGACCATATTTACCCATATAAGTTTCAATAAATTCATCAATATTTTCAGCAAGACTTCCTACTATTTCATCAAATGATTTATGTTGAGAAAATGAAGTTGTTTGCCAATGCAATATTTTATATTGGTGTTGCATTTGAAGAAATGTAGTTTGGATTAATTCTCCTTTACCATCTACTTCTGCTTTAATTTCTGAAACTTTAGTTTCTTCAATTTTTGCTTCTTCTGCTACGACTTGTTCAGTTTTAACTTCGTTGACAATTTCAGCTGGTGCAGTAACTGCTGTATTAGTTGGTTCAGTAACTGGAGCTTCTACTTTAATTTCAGCTACAGGAGCTGGAGTTTCAATTTTTTGTTCAATTACTGGTTCTGTTTTCATTTGTTTTTCTGCTTCTATTTGTGCTTTTTTATCTTTAATTTCTTTAATTTTATCTGAAAAATCAATTTCAATACCATTTCTATCTGCTGCTTTGCTTTTCTTTTTAGGATTACTATAAGTATTTAAACAAATTGCGACTTTTTGTTTATTTGGCATCTTATCATTAGCTAGTTTATGCATGCAACGGCCCATATAATCATTTTGTTTTTCGTTATCTTTTGGTTGTGGTATTGGCATATGTAATATTACACATTTTTTTGGATCAACTTAATTAGAATATCTAATTATTTTTTTACTATAAATTTACTATTTTTTTGACTATTAATCTATTTATTAATATATTTGTTAATATATTATATAAATTTTTAATTTGAGTCTCTGATAAATTAAAATTCCAAATTCCAACTTCATCTATGGCTCCATCTATTTGAAAATTATGTCCACCAAGTATTTTAAAATCTGAAAGTGCAAATCCTGTCCAACTATTCGATATGTTTTGAGATAAACTTCCTGCTAAATTACCATTAATATATAGTTTCATTTCTGTTGGGGTTACTATACTCACTGCATGATACCAAATATTTGGTTGGGGGCTAAATCCAGTATCTATATCTGAAGATCGATCATTATATAAAGTAAAATTTGGTTCTGAATAGAAAGAGATTAGATCTCCACCATTTCCTCCTGTTCCCCAAAAGCATTGAGTTGGACCAACATTATAAAGTTTTATCCAACAAGATATTGAAAATGTATCACCTAAAGATAAATTTGTATTCTCCAAATATGAAGTATTATTACTATTATTAAATTCTGCAGCAAATCCTAATTTCCCAGTAGTATTTGGGACAGAACTTCCTTCTTGTAAAGTCCAACCATTATTAGTTATATCTAGCCTATTTCCAGAAGATTCTTCTAGAAGCCAATAAGCAACAGGATTATATAGGCTATCTATATCTAAAGATTTTTTAATAATAAAACTCATTATATATAAATAAATTACACTATCGATTAATTTAATATAATATTAAATGTTATGTGTAAAAATTTATATATGACTCTTTCTTCGACATTAATTTGTGTTGCTGTTTTTATTTATATATTTTATCTTATTGAAAGATTAAAATAGTTATTTATCAAGGTAATCTTTAATATCTTTTATTAATTTATTTCTTTTTCTACGTTCTAAAACTGTTACTAATGTAGCTAAACTAATAGGAAAAAATATTCTCAAAAAAAACTGCATATGATCTTCTTTTGTTAATTCATCAAAATAATTAATATAAAGATCACTCACACCCCAAAGAGTGAATAGCATAGCTGGAATAAATGTAATAAAGAAAACTTTATCGTAATATTTTAAATTATTCCACCAATTTAATGTTTTATTAAACATAACATACTCTTTACACTAGTATGGGGTAGCTAATGGAGGATTAAAATTACTCATAACTGGAGGGATTTGATTATCTATATTAGATTGCTCTTTACCGCTTGATGTATCTAATTCGACACTTAATGCTTCATCTATATTTAATTCTTTATCTCCTACATTAAACATTGTAGTTTTACCATCCATCTCAACTATTACTGGAGAAGTATGTCCATCTATACTCAAAAGAATTTCACCCTTATTATTTCTTTTTAATGAAACTCTAATTTGATTTTCTGTATAAGCATGGATAGTTAATGCTAAAGCGGCTAGTATTATATAAATTAATTTTTGCATAAATTTGTCCTTAATCTTATTTGTTTCATCATATATCCAACCATTATATAATGCTGATTTGTGTCTATAGTCGATTTTGGTTTTCCCACCAAACTTAACATCCAAGGTTGACTATTTTGCCCTATTGGTTCTGCGTGAGATACAAAAGATGATCCTTCGTCAACTTGTACGTATTCAAAATCAAGACCTAGATCATATTGTTTTTCTGGTTTAATATCTTTCATATAAATAAACGCGCAAACATAAGCTATTGGAAATAACATAAAATAAAATAATAAATCTGATAATATAAAAGATTTCATTTTTGAACTTGACCTGATGCAGTTTGAATATCTAAATTATTTTTTGTTTCTTTTATAGCTATTGATCCTAATAAAGTAACAATCAATAAAATTACTAATGCTAATGAATAATATGTTTTTTCTTCTGCTTTCTTTTTTGCTCTATATTGATGAAAGTTATGTATAAACTTTTCTGTTTGTTCAGAAGTAGGAATATAATAAGTTTCTTTTAATAAAGTTTTCAATCTATTATCCATTTCTTCTTAATCTCCTAAGAGCATATAAAGCAGTTCCTCCAAGTACTAAAAGTCCAAATGGAGAAGGTTCAGGTATAATCATAATTGTACCATCAGTAGTAAAATTATTAGTATCCCATTGCAAATTTGTATTTGCTGAATCAAGATTTGGTAATGCTGTTTGAAATATAGTTATATCAAATCCAGTAGTATCAATAGATCCCCAATTAAATAAATCATAAGCATCGTTCATTTGAAAAACATAACCATTATCAATTTGAAATTGCCAAGTTGTATTTGTTCCTAATTTTAATAGATTAGTTACATCTATTGCATCATAAGTTACTCCTCTAGTTATAGGCGCTCCTAATTGAAAAATAAAATTACCATTAGATGCATCTAAACTAGAGGTCGTTAGTAAACCTGGACTATTGCCTGGAGATAATGTGCCACCATTCAATAATACATCTCCTACAGAACCAGATCCTCCTAAAGTTCCACCAGTATTTACTGTTATATTTCCAGCTGTACCATTTACAGACAATAAACTTCCATTGATGACAGCATTACCAATAACACCCCCACTATTAACGGTACTAGTTCCAGAATTTACTGTCGTCACTCCAGCTGTGCCATCTACTAAAAGTGTGCCTCCACCTACAGTCGTACTTCCAACTCTTCCGCCATTCTTTACGTTAATAACACTATTTGAATTAACCGCTACAGATCCTACAGTTCCATATACATCTAATAAACCACCATTCAGAGTGCTATCACCTAAAGTTGCTCCTGATCTTACTGTGGCTGTGCCCGTTGCTAAAGTAAATGTTCCAGCTGTACCTCTCAAATCAAATACTCCGCTATTTAGGTTAACTACATTTGCTGTACCTCTATTATCAAAAGTTCCACCATTTATTTGTGCAATACTATTTGTTAGTGTGCCAAGTAATTGTAAAGTGCCACCTTCAATAGAAGTATCACCATTGTATGTGTTGTTTCCTTCTAAAGTAAGAAGACCTGTCCCGTTTTTTCTTAATGCTCTTACAGAGCCTGTAGAATTGTTAACAATATCGCCCTTAATATCCCATGTGCCAGCACCACCAATTGTATTAGTAATACCTGTAGCAGAAGATCCAATATCTAGCCCACCATTCATTACTACTAAAAGATTAGTGCTTAAATTATAAATTAATCTACCTCCACTAGAACCAGAAGATGAAGTCAATATGTTATTAGCATTTGTGAAAGTAACAGTTACTGGTGATGCAAATGAATTAGTAAAATTCATATTACCACCACCAAAGCTATTTAATACATAGTCTGTACCGCCATTAAAGTCTAATGTACCTACAACTGCAGTACTGCTTGAACCAGATATTTGACTAGCAGCAGAAATAGCATTAGTTGTATCCAACCTTACATATGGTGTTTTAGTAGTACCTGAAGGGCCTGATATGGTAACAGCACCAGTAGCAGCACTATTGTTACCAGAAACAATATTAGTTCCAGCAAGATAACCAGTAGTACCAGTATATGTGTTATTACCAGTTACTCTTGTAGTGCCTGTGCTATTAAATTCAACGCCATTAGTCCAACCCGCAGTACCATTTTCAATTAGACCAATCGTAACATTAGCAGTACCTTTTAATTGATGAACAACATTTTGTATCGGTGCAGATGCTGTGCTAATTTTCCATCCATCTAAGTCTATAGTATTACCTAAACCATCAAATGTATATACATAACCATTTGAAGTACCTGTAGTTGTTAGAATACCCATAGATACTGTAACGCCAGTTCCTGCAATATTCATTGCTCTGGATGTTGTTGTAGTTACTAAGCCTGTCCCGAAGTCTATATTATTTGCAGAAGTGCTAGACGACGTTCCAATTTGAATCCCAGCAGGTGAAACACCTGACCATAATACTCCTGTGATTCCTGTTAATGTTATAGCTGATCCGCTAGTATTATTTAATATACTATTACCATAAGAGGCGCCTGTTGTAGAACTTAATTCTAATGTACCTGTGCCTAATGATCCAGCATTACTAAAATTAACAGTTCCAGCGATTATTTGGATTCCCCCTCCAAGCGTATTCGGACTACTAAGATTAACTGTACCCCCTGCATTATTAATAATTACTTTACCAGCAGTAGAAGTACCTCCTTGACTTAAAGAATTATTAAATGTAAAAGTTCCCCCACCTGCTAATGTTAATGTCCTAGATGTGCTAGATGAAGATGTTGTTAAAGTAACTAAATTATTAAACACCATAGAACCTCCAGCAGTTTGATACCAAGTATTATTAGCATTAGCATTTTCTACTGTGAGATTAAATGTTTGAGTAGCGGTAGAGTTATTGGTGAGCCCTGCGCTTATGGTCAATACTTTCGCTGATGATGTTGTGATAGTATAAGCATTTGCATTTGTTAAAAATGTAAGATTCTTAACGGATCTACTAGAGGTCAAATCAACAGTATTAAAATTAACTCCAACATTACCAAACTGCACTTCATCAGTAGTCGTACTAGAGCTTGTAGACGAAGGCTGAACTCCATTTGTCCAGCTTGTGCCCGATGTCCATGCTGATCCTGTGTTGTTCCATAAAAACACAGCGGAATTTCCTAGAGATCCAGACATTAAAAAAGCCGCAATTAAATTTGCGGCTGTATTTTTTAGTAACCCTTTTAATAGGTTTATTTTCATATTTCCTTACTCCTTTTTGAGTTCATCTAAATGAATAGACACCTCTGGTTTAGTTTCGTTCATCTTTTTTTCTTTTAATCTTTGCACATATATCCAATCATCTGCAAAAAATCCTTCTTTAACTATTATACCATAAGTTTTAGTAATGTATAGTTTTATTTTTTCTTGATATTCTTCTCTGTTGAAAGCAGAAGCAATAGGCATAGTTCCCCAATTTGGGTCATACATCCATAAAGAATTTGCATATTCAAATATTGTAACAGCATGACCTATAATTAGATCTGGATCATCTTTATAAGAATATGTAAAACAGTATATTGTATTCCAAACCTCTGTATGAGTTTTGAGATAAAAATTACATTTAGATGCCCAAATCAAAGAATCAACAAAGCAAGAATTTGGTATATTTGTTACTGATGTATAATGTTTAAAATTAAATCCCCATTTAAAGAAAAACCACCAAGATATTATTACTGCGAGTCCAACTAAAATTAGTTTTAATTTACCAAAACATTTTTTAATTTTTTTTCTTATTTTCAATATTATAATTCAATTCAAAAACTTTATCTTTTTTATTTAAAACTTTAAAAGCTGCTTGTGATTCTTTTCTGATATCTTCTTCACTTATAATCCAAAATTTACAAATTGCTTCTGGTTCAATTGCTCCTTGCACTAATTCACATCTTGGAGCATCTCCTTCAAGATAATAAAATACACAATTCTCACAATCTATACCTTGTTCTTTAAATGGATTTTGAGATGCCCCTGCATAATGGATTCCATTAGCACCAACTCCTCTATCAAAATAACCATAAGTTTGAAGATTAGTAATAATTTTAAGATAAAGATCTTTTTGTCTTTCGTTTAGTTTTGGAAAGATAAGGCCTTCATTTGCCATAAGATTATTTCTTTTTTAGACTTTGACAATGAGCTTTTTGAGAAAAGCCTTTTGGATTATTACAGTCGATACTATCTTTGTATTCTTTGCTCCATTTTGCTTCGCTAATTTTTTGAAGTTGTATTTCTGTTTTTCCTAGCATATCACCAGCTTTCCAAGTTGGACCATTATTTGAACATTCATATATAACTGCATATCCCATATTTTCTGGAAGTTCACGAATTTCTTTAACTGTACCTTCACTGCTATAATGTTTACAATTTGCATTTATATTACGGACTTTATCTCCAACTTTAAATATAGCAGATGCTTCGCTCTCTTGCATATTTTCATTTTCTTTATTAAACATTACAAAATTATGAATTGTAATCATATAATCTTCTGCTAATGCTGCCATTTGTTGCAGAAATGGTTCTGTAAGGTTTTCTTGTACCATTGGATCATTTAATTTATTTAAAATATTTTGAGCATGAACTTCGATAGAAGTAATAGATCCAACAATCATTTCATAAAAATCATCTTTATAGTCTTCATATTCATCTTCTACTTCTTCAACTTGAGCGAGGGTTTGATCCATTTTTAATAATTCAGATTGATCAAATTCTGTTTCGCCATCCCATTCGTATTCTTCATTTAAATAATCACTAGCTTGGGCTTTTTTAATAGCTTCTTGGGTTGGACGATCTTTAGAGCCTTCTGGTGCTGGACGATAGTTTTTACCCATTCTTTTTTTCTTTTGTTGAATATTGTACCAAAGACCTTTGCTTTTAGCTTGAACTTCTACTTCGAAATTAATTTCTTCTGGAAGCATATGTAATATATTACACTTTTTCTGGATTATTTGTATGATAAGCTTTTATATGTTTAGATAAATTTCCCGCGTCATATTCTTTAATAGAGGAACAATGTTGGCATTTAAATTTTTTTCTATTTTTGGCTGCTTGAGATTTTCGCTGATTGGCCAATTCTAAATTTTTAATATGCATTTTTTTGCCTGAATTCCAAGATTTTTTACCAAACATTGGATGTTTTTCTCCTTTTAATGATTCAGAAATTTTCTTTCTCCATGCTTCTTTATTTTTTATGTATTTTTTAACTCCTTTTTGTGTCTCAGTGCGTTTTCTAACGGACTCCTTTGACAACATACCTTTAACTCCATTTAGCCAATATTTTGGCGGATAAACGCCATTTTTATGTAACTTTTTAACTGTTTCAGAAATTCGTTTGCATATATCATGTTTATTTGGATTTTTAGAGATTGTATCAACGCCAAAACCTCCAGGGACTTTATTAGCTAAATTTTCAAGTCCAATTTCTTCTATTTTATTTATTTCCCAATTAAAGGCTTCTTTTTCAGAAGAATTTTGATTGTATAATTTTACAATACAATTAGGAAATTTTTTATAACAATGAATGTATCTTTTATTTTTCCCCTTGCCTACATATATTGGCTTATCATTAATATAAGCTATGTAGTTATAAAAAACATTCATTAAATATCAAATTTTTTACTGGACCATTGCCTACAGGACCAATATTTCGGGGTAGTTTTATCTTTTGCTTTTGGATCTGAATCGCATCTATGTCTTGCCCTAAAATTTTTTCTTTTTCCTGGAATATTGTCTTTAATGCGAAGGTTTGGATCACCAAATTTTACCATTACAACATTACCTTTATCATTTTTGACATATACGCCAAATTTCTTTTTACTTCCAGAAGGAAGACGAAATGGTTTATTAAGTGGTGCTTTACCTTTTTTCTTTTCAGCAGAAAAACTAGAAGAGAAATCTATTTCTAGTTCTTTTCTCATATTATGAACGTTCCCAAGCAATATAATTTGGTGTTAGAGCATTTGCTCCGCTTACGCTTACTAAGCCAGTATAATTTAAATCACTAATACTTCCACCATCTCCAGCATTCGCAGCTGTATTACCAGCTAAAACAAAATTAAAACTACTGCTATGCGCGCCAACTCCATATTTTACAAAAAGTGTACCTGTAGCGAGATTTTGAACATATAATTCTTCTCTATCTGAATTTGGGGTCAAAACCGTGCCATTTGATCCACTAACTGTAAAATTAGACATTGTGGAACCTTTAGATGTTAAATCATCTACTGTTATAGCTTCTTGAGCTTTATAAGAGTCTGTGCTAGGATCGTAAACTAAAGATATTCTCTTTTCGGATGGGTCATTAATATTGATATTTGCCATAATACTAATATTACACTAAAAAATATTAAATATTATCTAGTTTCTCGCCATTGAATTGATGCGAATGTATTACTGGCTCCACCACCAATTCCAGATCCAACTATAACAAAAACATTACTATCTGTACTATCAATATTTTGACTAATATAACCTCTTTTTGCGCTTGATAAAGTTTGTATTTGAGATTGAGCGCTAAATTTTCCTGCTCCTTGACCTCCAGCAATACAATATCCAGCATCTATTAGCATACCACTAGTAAAATTAACACTTGTTGCACTAATATTATATTGAACAACACTATCATTATTTGCACTTACCCAAGCGCCACCAATTATTTGGCCAGTACTTGGAATTCTCCAAAGTTCATAAGTTATTTCATTAGTAGCCGTATAAATATTAGCCATATTTGGTCTAACAACGCTTCGATTTGGTTTGTCATAATATCCAGTTTTAAGTGCTATTGCAACTAATGGAAGTTGACTAGTTGTAGGTACTGATCTTGCTGTAAGATTTCTTGCTGAAAAATCTACTCCCGCTTCATTATATCCACCTTCGCTAATTACTGTAGCACAAATTTGATCCATTGATCCAGTTATTCCTGCGCCACTTGCATAATTTCTTAATTCACATCTAATTGGTAAATTTGGATTACTCCAATATACAGAATCTTTATTATTGCTATTATAAAATTCATGTGCAATAACTACATTTCCATTATGTACAAATCCAGCTCTTACTCTTCCAACTCCTAGCCATTGAAAATCTGCAGTAAATAGTTGAGTTTTTGTAGGATCTAAATTAAAAGTTGAAGAACCGCTTCCATTGCATTTATCAATATTCCAAGAACTTTGTGGGATAATGTCTTCTTGAACTGAGCCAGAAATGTCAGTTCTTAAAACTATAGATAATGTTTCATCTCCACTTTGTTGAAAAAATATTCCATTATAATCATCAAAAAGACCAATTCTTTTATTTGTGCCAGATCTTGCAGCGCCAAAATTAAAACTTTCAAAAATTAATTGACTTTTTCCTGGCATATAATGATGATACATTCTGCTTTGATGAATAGCATAATCATTAACTCCAGTACCAATTGTTAATACAGCTTTTGCTTTATTAATATTAAAAGTAACAGATGAAGCATTTCCGCTTGTTTTAGTTAATAGTTCGGTTTCTTCTCCATAAACGTGAGAATAATCTGCTAATGTAAATGGGCTAGAAATTCTTTGACGGCCAAATGCATCAACATACGCTGATTGAGCTGCAAAATTTGCTACATTAACATTTATTCCATTTGTAAGAATATTTTCAATATCGTCTATTTTACTAAAATCAAGAGCTTGAAATGCTCCGCTATCACTATTATAAACGAGAGATATTCTTTTCTCGGATGGATCTGGAATTAAAACATTATTAACCATTAGTTATTTAATTACACAAAATTAAAAATTTAATTTATTTATTATAATATATATCCTTTATGAGATATAGCTTGGACCCGAGAGGAGTTGAACCTCTGTCTTTTAAAAAGTTAAACTAGAATACTACAAGTTTAGCTTATTCCGTTATTTCGCTATAGTGTCGAATAAGCAATCGAGCTATAACTATTCATTTAATTATAAATATTACCTTAGTAACATTCACCCTAAATAATATCTTTAAAAATTAAATAAAAAGGATTTAAAGATATACATCTAAATACCCATTATTCTAGTAGATGTGTCGTAGATAACAGGTCGCAGATTTTAGGCTGCGATTAGGGAGTCCTTCTTGTGAGAAACTCTCAAAGAGAAACTACCTTTTAACTTAGCTGATTTGGCAGTTAAGTATTTTAAAGTTGTTTAAAGAGTCCACTTTAACTCTACTTGCATTCTAATTCCAATTTTTAAAATCGATACCAGTACGGGCCCAATGAGAAAGAACTATAAAATCACTTACACAAGTATATTTCATTTTTAAAAAAATAGCAATATTTTTTTATTTAAATAAAAATTTGACAAATTTCAAAAAAAATAGTATTATACTCTATTGACATAGCCTTCTAATTATAGGCAATTTTGATAGTTTTATAGAAAACTGTTTAGTATATAGTCCCAAGAGATAGCAACGCTGTGAAGACTTGCGACTATGAAAACTTCCCTTGTGCATAAGATGGCTCGGGAATTAATGTGTGGCTGTAAGGGACGGCAATGTAAATGAGGTAAGCCACCTCGCCTCTATAAATGCCGTAGTCTGTTTCCTCGCAAGAGGAAAATGGGAGTTAAAAGAAAAGTAGGGACTATATACTAGATATAACCTCAATAAAAAATATATGAGGGAAAGTCTTCTATGGGATATTAAAGAAAAGTATAATAATTAAGATAAGATTTAGAACCAAATTTCAGTATTGATTCTTCTTAAGACTTTAATCCAATTATTTAAATGATAAGCTATATTCTCTCGATTTGAATTCTGATATCCTTCTTTAGCTATAGTATAATAAATCTTTTGATCTGGATAGCACCTTCTTGGTCTATCCAATTTTTTATGAAAAAATCCCAAGAATACAGTAAAATATTGAGCAGTATCTTCATTCTTTTTTATATTTAAAACAAATTCTTCTTCAAGCTTATCTTTACTTATAACAGGATATTTTTTACTTATAGTATCACTTATGTATTCTTTTTCATTAAAATCATACTTTAAATCTTCGCTATATTTTAAAATACATAAACATGTATATAGCGGAAAACTAATATCAACTACTTTATCTCCATGCAAATCTTCTTGAGCCACTTTTATTAATATTTTTTCTACTGCTTCTGGATCTTCGATTAAACAAAAGACCTTCTCTTCAGATAGATTAAGTTTTTTAGAAAGATAAGATATATCTTTATCAGTTACTATCACTTATTGTATTACAACTAAATTAATCTTTATCGAAAAAATACTGCTGAATCAAATCAAAATTTCTATCAAGTTTATTTTCAATCTTTTCCATAGCATTCTCTACTGTGTCTTTTGTAGCATAAGTTGTACTTACTTTTAAAGCTAAGTCTGCTATATTTTGTTCGTTTCTTCTGCTCTCTGCTTCTAATTCTTTTCTTAGAGTAATAAAATCGCTAAATGTTTTGTCATTTAATTCTTTCATTAATTTTTCTTGTTTATCGAATAATGAAAATACTCTAGTAAATAGCCATCCTCCCAAAAAAGAGAGGGCTCCCAAAACTATATTAAATAAGATATTTATGTCTAAATTCACATAAATATTTACACTTTTTAAGATAAATATTATAGCTTTAAATCACCAAAATCATCATCAGAGATATCAGTTTTTCTTGCTCCTATTTTATAGGTAGAAATCTCTGTTTCTTGAGGAGCAACTTGTACTTTACTACTATCAAGATAACTATCAAGCCAGCCAGATATAGGATTATCTTTTTGATTAAATATTTTTTTATACCCAAGACTGCGTAATCTTGCATCGCACAACCATTTAGAGTATCCTCCTAATACCTCAGCATTTAATCCAAGTAATGATCCATTCTTAAAGATATACTCTGCCCACTCTATTTCATTCTTGGCAGCTTGTTCATAAAATGCATATATTTTATCTTCACTTTTTTTTACGATAGAAGTAAATCCTTCTTTATCTTCTTCTTTTAATATCTTAATTAAATTTTGAGTTGTAGCAAAATGTAATGCTTCATCTCTTTGAATAAATTTTATAATCTTAGCATTACCTTCCATTTTACCTCTATATCCAAAATAAAAAGAACAAGCAAAACTTACATAGAATACAAGACCTTCCATGACATTGACAGATAGGATACAATCAAAAATCTTTTGTTTAAGATCTTTTTTATCATCATCTCCAAGAATTTTATCAAAATTATTGCGAATTAATTCTGCTCTTGAGGTAATCTCTTTGTCCTCCATAATACTATCAAAAAACTTGCTTGCATCTGGATGAACATTATTCAATAAATATGAGTAAGAATAACTATGAATACCTTCAAATCTTTGCCAAGTATTCATGCATATCTCTAACTCTGGATTACTTACATAATCTTTTAATGAATGTATACTTCTTGAAAGCATACTATCTCCAAGAGTTTGAAATTTAAGATTAGTATCAAATACAAATCTTTCTTGACCAGCAAGATCTTTATAATCGCTTCTATCTTTATTTAAAGCTATTTCATGTGGCCACCAGAAAAATTCTTCTTGTTTTTTAAATAATTCAAAAAAGATAGGATATTTAAACTTATCATATCTTTGAAGATTTAAATCTTCGCCAAAGAAAAGCGGTTGTTTAGTATAATCTATATTTTTTAAATTTAAAACGCTTTTCATAGATTACAATTTACACGCACCAGAAGAGCAGTCTTTGTCTTCTTTTTGATTCATCAATTGCTCTTTGTCTCCGTCATCTGTGTTATTATAATACATACTGATTAGTCCTAAAGAATATGCAAGCATTATTTCTTTCATTACTTTTGCATCTGGTAATATATTATTTTCATAATGAGAATAGTTATAGTATACATTAGTTGATATGGCCATGTCAATATATTTTTGAATAACTGCATTAACTTTTAGTAAACCAGAATTATCTTTAAAATCATAAGCTAATTCGTAATTGCCTTCATACTTTCCTACTCCTGGAACTAATACTGGTAGTTTGCCCATTTTACTCATTTTATAAGTAATTAGACTACGAATTGGCTCAACACCATTAGTAGAAGATTGAATTACAGAACTACTTTCACAAGGCATGCAAGAAGACAGCGTTGAATGTCTTAATCCATGCTCTTTGATATCTTTTCTTAATTTTTCCCAATCAAGTGATAATTTTCTTTTGCAAATCTCATCTACTTTATCTTTATAGGTATCAATAGGAAGAATTCCTTTTGAGTACTTTGTTCTGTCAAACTTTTCGCACTTGCCTTTTTCTTTAGCTAATTCTAAACTTGATTTTAAAAGATAATATTGAAAATGCTCCATCCATTCGTCTAATACTGGAAGGCACTTGTCTGAATTATATTTTAATTCATTTTTAGCAAAGAATGCAGCAAGGTTAGTTATTCCAACTCCAAGACTTCTGCGCTTTTTAGCAAAATTTTCAGCAGCAATATTAAAGTAATCTTGAAGTTCAATGATTTCATCAAGAAATCTTACGATAAGATCGCAAGTCTTTTCAAGATCTTGCCAGTTTTTAATTTCTAACATATTTACTGCCGAAAGAATACACATACCAATTTCGCCTTCTTTATCGTGATAATCATTTAATGGAATAGTAGGATGAATGACTTCTGTGCAAAGATTACTCATTGTTACTTTATCTAGCCATGCGCCATGATTATTAGCATGATCTACATTAAGAATATAAATTCTACCAGTTTCAACTCGCTCTTTAATTATAAGAGAAAAGAGTTTCCTAGCAGATATTTTCTTTTTAATTTTTAATTTTTTAGTTTCACATTCTTTGTAGACTTTATCAAAATCTTTTGTTCCCCATGCTTCAAATAATTCTGGAACTTCTGCGTTATTAAACAAAGTGATATCTTCATCTTTTAAAACTCTATCATAGAATAGTTTACTCATGCCAACAGTATAATCAAGTTTGCGAACTCGGTTGTCATCTGTTCCAGCATTATTTTTTAATACAACAATATCTTCAATCTCATAGTGCCACCATTGAATATTACAAGTAGCACTACCGCCTCTTAATCCATTTTGTTGCCATGCTTTAACGCTACTCTCATAAATCTTTAAGAATGGAATTAACCCTGTATGAACTACTTCACCATTTTTAATAGGCGAACCTAATGCACGAATTTTAGAAACATCTATTCCAATACCGCATCTATTAGCAGTAGCCATACTAACAGCAGTAGCACTAGCAGTAATACTTTCACGAGTATCATCTACTCCAATAAGGCAACAACTAGCAAAGTTTCTGCTAGAAGTTCTAACTCCTGCCATTACTGGTGTTGGTAAATTAATTTTATGCTTACTTATAGCATCATAGAATTTTCTTACATATGATAACCTTGTTTCAACTGGATAGTTAATAAATGCATAAGCAGCTATTAATACATAAGCAAATTGTGGTGTTTCAAATATATTACCATTAGTTCTATTTTTAATTAAATATTTATCACATAATTGTTTTATTCCAGCATATGTAAAGCTATAATCTCTATCATGATCTATAAATTCTCCAATTTTATTAATCTCATCTTCAGTATATTTTTCTAAAATAATTGGATCATAAACTTTATTTTTTATAGAGTTTTGTATAAATTCTATTAATCTTGGAGCATGTTTGCCTTTCCATACTTCTTTTCTTAATTGATAATTTAATAATCTACTTGCTACATATTGATAGTTTGGACTAGATATAGATATAAGATTAGCCGCACTTTCTATTAGTAGTTTATGTATTTCTTTTGATGATATACCTTCATGCAAATTAATTTTAGCATTGATTTCTATATCAGTTAAGCTTACGCCAGAGATGTCTTTTATCGCCCAGTTTATTACTTTATGAATTTTTTCTATATCAAATTTTTCAGAATTTCCACAGCGCTTTTTAATTAAAATATTTTTATTCATGCTTGAGACTAAATTTTATATTACATCATTCTTAATTATTATAAAAGCAAAAAATCTCTTTATTGTGAATATTTTTTTATTTCTAGTTTTAAAGTGTATTTTAATTTATTTAATTAATAATGTGTAATATTATTTATGCCTAATATTGTTAAAGCTGATGGTATAATAAGCTCAACTAGTTTAGACCTCTTCTCTAATTCTTATAATTCATTTTTCAAGATAAACACTGGTGGTGATATAGGTATAAATCGAGTTTCTAGCATTTCAAATTATACAGTATTTAGTTTTGACAGCTTAGATAAAAATAATATTTTAAATTTTCAACAATATAATAATACAAATACATTTCGTTTAAGAGTAGGTTCAAATCAATCATTTTTTGATTTTTATGCTCCATTATCTAGCTCTATACATTTTTTTACTAATAATGTAAGAAGATTAAGTATAGGAAGCGCTGGAAGTTTGGGCGTTGGAATATCTTCTAATTATGGAACTACTAATCAAGCCTTCACAAGTCAAGGATCAACTTTGGCACCTACTTGGAGTACATTAAATAATTCTGCTATTTCAGCTACTGCAGCTATAGCATATTCAAAACTTAGTCTAAACAATAGCATATTAGACTCAGATATCAGTTCAAGCGCTTCAATCTCGGACACAAAATTAGCTACAATATCCACAGCGGGTAAAGTAAGCAATAGCGCAACAACTGCAACCGTAACAGATGGAATAACACTTTCTCCAAACACTATAGTTTTAAGAAATTCAGGTGGGTATATTTTTAATAGATACTTTAATTCAACGGATAACATTGATAATGGTACTACTAATAGCATCACTTATATTATGGCTAAATTTGGCGATAACTATTTTCGTTCTGCAACAGCAGCAAAAGTTGCTGCTTTTCTTAGCGGTCAAAGCATGGATATATCAGGAAATGCTACAACTGCTGGCGGACTAGCTGTTCATGCAGGAAGAAACAATGAGACGAATAGAATCGTTAGAACAGATGCTAATGGATATCTTCAATTAGGATATATTAATAGTAGTGATGGTAATGAAAATTTAACAACTTTCCCAAGCTATTTATGGTGTACAAATGGAAGCGATTCTTATCTAAGAACATATAAAACATCTTATGTGAATGGTAGATTTTATACAAGTAATAATGCATATCTTGTTAATAATTGGGACGGAAGTTACTGGAGTATAACTTGCAGCGATGGTACTTCAGTTAGAGTTGCTAAAGCTGATAATGCAGGATCTACAGGAGTTATAGGAACAGGTTCTGTTTCAAGCGGTTCTTTTAGTTCAAGTGGAAATTTTCAAAGATTAAATAATAAATTTGCATATGCTTGGGTAAGAATTACTCCTACAACCGCTAATGCTCTGAATATTGGAGCATCTTATAATATAAGCTCTGTTACAGATAACGGGACCTCTCAATTTAATGTTAATTTTCCAAATAGAGGAACAACTCGTTATTTTGTCGCAGCTTGCAATTCTAGAAATGCAAGCTATTGGTTAGCTTGTAGTTGCTATAACATGACAGCTACTTCTGTTACAATTAAATCTACTTTAGCAAGTGGCGGATGGGGTACGACTTCTTCTACAAATCCAGGATTTGCAAGTAGTGCATATCCTGGCATGTCAGTTATTATATATTAATATATGTCATTATTATTAGAAACACAAAGCTTAGGAACAGATGCTCAAAATTTATATTTAGGAGCAAATAATTCTATTTTTGCTACTATAGATAATTCAGGAAATTTAGGATTAAATGGTATTAAATTAATAAGTAATAGCACAATATTGAATATTAATTCACCTTTATCAAAAACTGGATCAATTTTTGCTTTATATAATAATAGTACTTCTAACGCAAGAATTACTTCAAATAATACTGGTTCAATAATAAGTACTGAAAATGGACATATTAGATTTGGCACAAATGCTCTAAAAAGATTTTCTATTAATTCAGAAGGAGCATTAGGAATTGGTGGAGCATGGACCGATATATCAGGATCTACATCTGCTAGTTTTGGCACAGCTAATCAAGTGCTTGTTAGTCAAGGGCCCACAGCAGCGCCTACTTGGACTACTTTAGACAACAATGCTATTGCTGCTAGCGCAGGAATAGTTTATAGTAAGCTTAGTTTAACCAATAGCATCGTAAATGCAGATATTAATTCAAGCGCTTCAATCTCGGACACAAAATTAGCTACAATATCCACAGCGGGTAAAGTAAGCAATAGCGCAACAACTGCCACAGCAACGGCTGGTACAGCTAACAGCATAGTTTTACGAGATGGAAATGGTTATATTTCTACTAACTATTTTAATTCTGCTGACGATGTATCTTCAGGCACAATAACATATCTAATAGCTAAATTTGGCGATAACTATTTTCGTTCTGCAACAGCAGCAAAAGTTGCTGCTTTTCTTAGCGGTCAAAGCATGGATATATCAGGAAATGCTACAACAGTTAGTGGATTAAGTATTTGGTCTAATGTAGGCGCGAATGGAAGAGGAAATGAAGCAAATAAAATTGTCAGAACAGATGCTAATGGATATATACAAGCTTGGGTTATGAATAGTAGCAATGGAGATGAAAATAATGCTAGCGCACCATCAAGAGTTTGGGGAAGTAATAGTAGTAGTGATTTATATTTGAGAACTTATAATCCAGCTTATCTTCGAAGATATTTTTATTCAGCATCTCACCCTGATGATTATTATCTTGCTAATAATTGGGATGGAAGTTATTGGTACATAACTAGTAATCATACTACTCCATCTACTAGAGTAGCATATGCTGATGTCTCTGATACTAGTACTCCAAATAATGGCTCAATCACAGTATCTACTTTAGATAATAATATGAAAGGAAGAATATTTAAAGCCTATGTGATGTTTGGAGGAACATATGGAATCGCTGTAGGAGGTAATGTTACATTAACGACAAGTTTTAATATAAGTAGTGTGACATGTGGACCAACTAATACTGTAAGATTTACGTTGAATTTTGCAGAAAATTTAGGAACTAGTAATTACTGTTGGGTAGGTAATTCAGGTGGATTTTATTGGGCTCATGCATTAGCTCTTTGTATGAGTACAAGTTCTACTAGCGCTCAATTTACCACAGTAGCTTGCGGAAATTGGCATGGTGCGATGGGAGAGCAGCAAAGCGCTAATGTATCAATAGGAATTTTTTAATGAGTAAACTTATTCAAGCTCAAGGGATTTTTAGTAATTCAGATCTTATTTTATCTGCTGGCAATGTTAATTCATTTTTATTTGATATTAATAATTTTGGATTAAATTCTAAGATTGATTTTGGAACAGATTCTCCAACTATGGCTGGAGGAAATTCAACAAAAACATTTAATATTAAACCTATTAATGCTTCTGGATATCCAGAACTTAATTTGCAAGTTGATAGTGTTGACGCATTTAATATTCATGCTGAAACAAATGATATTTTTATTAAAGAAAATAGGAACTTATCTTTATCTTTTAATATTGGATTCAATAATAAGAAATTTACTATAAATAGTAACGGAGCTTTAGGAATAGGGTCTAGTCCAAATTATGGTAATGCCAACCAAGTGCTTGTTAGTCAAGGGCCCACAGCAGCGCCTACTTGGACTACTTTAGACAACAATGCTATTGCTGCTAGCGCAGGAATAGTTTATAGTAAGCTTAGTTTAACCAATAGCATCGTAAATGCAGATATTAATTCAAGCGCTTCAATCTCGGACACAAAATTAGCTACAATATCCACAGCGGGTAAAGTAAGCAATAGCGCAACAACTGCCACAGCAACGGCTGGTACAGCTAACAGCATAGTTTTACGAGATGGAAATGGTTATGTTTTTACTAACTATTTTAATTCAACGGATAACATTGATAATGGTACTACTAATAGCATCACTTATATTATGGCTAAATTTGGCGATAACTATTTTCGTTCTGCAACAGCAGCAAAAGTTGCTGCTTTTCTTAGC
>Ga0214917_10000097_pt1 | contig 96255 bp, 87 predicted proteins | sample LL_1208_BB_MetaG_FD_177983 | JGI IMG/M metagenome (GOLD analysis project Ga0214917, IMG submission 177983) | Freshwater microbial communities from Lake Lanier, Atlanta, Georgia, United States - LL_1208_BB | ecosystem: Environmental > Aquatic > Freshwater > Lake | place: USA: Georgia | collected... | reverse complement strand
ATTGCTCAGATCCAGTTGGAAGAGGCTCTAATGAAATTTGAATCTTTGCAAACTGACCAGAACCACCAGATTGCTTCTTGTGTGTGTAATCATAACGAGAAACTGTTTTGCGTAATGTTTCGCGGTAGGCCACCTGTGGCTTACCAACATTTGCCTCTACCTTAAATTCACGTTTCATACGATCTACTAAAATTTCTAAGTGCAACTCACCCATTCCAGAGATAATGGTTTGGCCAGTCTCTTCATCTGACTTAACGTGGAAAGTTGGATCTTCTTCAGCTAAAGATTGGATCGCTACGCCAAGTTTTTCTTGATCTGCCTTGGTCTTGGGTTCGATTGCTACTGAGATAACTGGTGCTGGGAAATCCATTGATTCTAAAATTACTGGCTTATCAATATCACATAAAGTTTCGCCGGTGGTTGTGTCCTTAAGACCCATAACCGCAATGATCATTCCGGCTCCGGCTGATTCCATCTCTTCACGCTTATTAGCGTGCATCTGATAAATCTTTCCGATTCTTTCTTTTCTATCTTTAGTTGAATTTAGTACGGCAGTTCCGGCGGTTAATGAGCCAGAGTAAATACGAACGAATGTTAATTTACCTAGATGGGGATCTCGCATAATCTTAAAAGCTAGAGCTGAAAACGGCTCATCATTTTTAGGTTGACGTGCAATCTCAACTGATGGATCACCTTGTTTATGGCCAACAATTGCTTTTACATCTAGCGGGCTTGGCAGATAACGATTAACTGCATCAAGCATTGGTTGCACACCCTTGTTCTTAAATGCAGAACCAGTAAGAACTGGTGTTGCCTTATCAGCAAGGGTTGCGCGACGGATTCCAGCAATAATCTCTTCTTCAGTTAATTCAGCACCTTCTAGGTACTTCTCCATTACAACATCATCACACTCAGCTAAAGTTTCAAGTAAATCATGACGGCCTTGCTTGGCCTTTTCAACTAAGTTAGCTGGGATCTCTTCGACAATATAATCTTCACCTTTTTTAGTTTCTCCTGGCCACACCAATGCTTTCATCGCGATTAAATCAACTAGACCAGAGAAGTCACCTTCTAAGCCGATTGGAATCTGAAGTACTAATGGTGTGGCATTAAGCCGAGATTTAATCATTTCTACGCAACGATCAAAAGATGCACCAGTACGGTCCAACTTATTAACAAAACAAATGCGAGGAACGTTGTAGCGATCTGCTTGTCGCCAAACTGTTTCAGATTGTGGCTCTACTCCAGCAACACCATCAAATACAGCAACTGCGCCATCTAATACTCGAAGTGATCGCTCTACCTCAACGGTGAAATCTACGTGACCAGGAGTATCAATGATGTTAATCATGTGATCTTTCCAATGGCAGGTAGTTGCCGCAGATGTAATAGTGATTCCACGCTCTTGCTCTTGTTCCATCCAGTCCATAGTGGCTGCGCCCTCATGAACCTCACCAATTTTGTAGTTAATACCGGTGTAAAAAAGAATTCGCTCAGTTGTAGTTGTTTTACCCGCGTCAATGTGAGCCATGATTCCAATGTTTCGAACCTTGGCTAAATCGATTGCGGTTGCAACTGACATTTTCCTCTACTCTCCCGTTATCTCTTAATTACCAGCGATAGTGAGCAAACGCCTTGTTTGCTTCAGCCATCTTGTGTGTATCTTCACGCTTTTTAACTGCTGCACCTAAACCGTTGCTAGCATCAATTAATTCATTTCCTAAACGCTCTGCCATTGATTTCTCGCGGCGCTCTCTTGAGTTATCTACAATCCAACGAAGTCCAAGTGCAAGTGCTCTTGCCGGCTTAACTTCAACCGGTACTTGATATGTAGCTCCACCAACACGACGAGATCTAACCTCAACAGTTGGCTTCACATTATCTAGTGCACGCTTTAAAGTAATTACTGGATCGGTATTTGTTTTCTCACGGCAATTCTCTAGTGCGCCATAAACAATCGCTTCAGCGGTACTTCTCTTACCATGCATTAAAATCTTATTAATTAATGAAGTAACAACTGGAGAGCTATACACAGGATCTGCAACAACTGCTTCTTTTGCGACCGGGCCTTTACGTGGCATTACTTCTTCTCCTTCTTAGCACCGTAACGAGAGCGTGATTGCTTACGATCTTTAACACCTTGAGTATCAAGGGAACCACGAACAATTTTGTAACGAACACCAGGTAGATCTTTAACACGACCACCGCGAACTAAAACAATTGAGTGCTCTTGTAAATTATGTCCTTCACCAGGAATGTATGCAGTAACTTCCATGCCACTAGTTAGGCGTACACGTGCAACTTTACGAAGCGCTGAGTTTGGCTTCTTAGGAGTTGTCGTGTAAACACGAGTGCAAACACCACGACGTTGCGGGCTACCTTTTAACGCAGGTGTGCTCGTCTTGTCGGTTTTCTCGGCGCGGCCCTTGCGAACCAGCTGCTGAATTGTTGGCACGAAACTAATCTCCTGTATCTAAAGTTTTTAAATAATTTTTTTTAAAATTATTTATCCCTACACTTTGGTATTTACGCTCCGCTTACCGACCCACGAGGTCGGGTGTGTTGCCCGGTCCTTGTAGATCACACACAATTAAATTGCGTGCTTGATGCGGCTCTTAAATAAAAGAGCAAGGTCGGCAAGGGTAGCCCAGCGATGCTAGGTGGGTCAAAACGGTGCTTTTACTCCTACCAGGAGCAATCTCCAAGGTACAACACGCCGAAGCTTTTTAGAGCCTGCGCCTATGGTTGATAGATGGAAAAGCCAAAATTACGAGGAACCATTCACTTAGTGATGTCACCAATTAGTTTGGTGGCGGGCTTAACTCTCATCACTTTGGCCGATGAACTTCGTGGTCGAATAACTCTAGGCATCTTCACCTTAACCGCAGTTACCTTGTTCACCTGCAGTGCCTTATATCACCGAGTTGGTTGGACCGATAAAAATCGAGCAATTTGGCGCCGAATAGATCATTCAAATATCGCAATATTAATCGCAGGTACCTACACACCATTTGCAATTTATTTACTACAACCATACCAAGCAAAAGTTTTATTAACTTTGGCTTGGGGCGGAGCCATCCTTAGCTCACTCTTAAGAATCTTCTGGCTTACAGCCCCTAGAGGATTGTATGTCGGTGGCTACATTGCCCTGGGTTGGGCAGCTGTAATTTACCTACCAGAGTTTCTAAACAAAGGTGGCGTTGCAATATTTGTCTTGATAATTGTTGGCGGTATTTTGTATTCAGTGGGCGGAATTATTTATGCGTTAAAGAAGCCAAACTTTTCTATCAATTGGTTTGGTTTTCACGAGCTGTTTCACGTCTTAACTGCGGCTGCCTTTATTTGTCACTTTGTGGCTGGAGCGCTAACGGTATTTTTAAAGGGATAATATGAAAAGTAAAAAAGTAATATTGATTTTGTTTACAGTATTAATTACTGCATTTATTTTAGGACTATATTTACCAAAATTTACTTCATCTGAATCTAAATTAATGCCCTGCTATCATGCACAAGTAGCATATAGCAGTTCGTTACTAAAAATCTTCAGTCATGATAACAACCTAGTTAATGGGGAATTAATTTTTCAAAACTACCAAAAAGATAGCTCATATGGAGTTTTTAATGGTGAGCTGATTAATAAGAAATTAGAGATTAATTTTAAATTTCAATCCGAGGGTGTTGAGTCAACTAGGCAAATTTCACTTAACCTAAACGGAGATTCATTAGTGGGTGAGGGTTTTAACTTCAAGCCTGTAGAAAATTGTAATTCAATTACTTATAACCAAGGCTTGGGTTTAATTCCATTTGATATGAAATTGCCACTGCACCTATTCCCCAGAATTAAATTACAAACAATTACTGAGCAAGAGCTCACCAATACCTTTGGTCCAGGAGGTTTTAAGCCAATTCAATCAGCCAAGATTGTATACACACCAACAAAGGGAGAGCCAGTTGCAGCTGTAATTTTCTATCTTTGGCAGAAAAGTGTTTGGAATGTAATAGCTAATCCAAATGAGGCCCCAGATTGGGGAGTAATGCAATGGAGTGATCAATCCCATGTTTTTAGTGTTAATGGAGTTCAAGATTGCGTATACCCAAATGAACCTGATTGCGGAAATATAAGTGAGATTTTTAAATTTATTTACGATAATAATTCATATATAAATAAAGTTCCACCATACTCAGAGGTAAAAGTTAAAGTAACAAAAACCAAAACTTTCCATGATCCTGAGACTGGTTATTATGTAGTATCTGAATTTAATATTTTAGGTATTGGGGCTAATCAAAGTTATCGTTGTGATATCTCAGCTTTTGATAAGGGCGGCAAAGTTATAATAAGTTGGAGTACCGAAGGATTAAGTTTTTCGCCAAATCCATCAACAATTTACTCTGGTCAAACAAATATTAAGCCAGATCAAGTTTCTACAGTTGGTAGTAGTACTGTGAAATGCAAAGTGGCCGATGCTATTGGTTAGCACCGGCCACTTTCTAGGATTTTAAATTACCTTACTTCGAACTCATCCAAACGAACTGCTTCACCTGATCCTTGTGACTCAAATGGTGTGAACTCATACTCATCGTAAGCAGCATAGACCGCAGCCTTAGCTTCCTCAGTTGGCTCAACTCGAACGTTGCGATAACGAGCAAGTCCAGTTCCAGCTGGAATCAACTTACCAATGATTACGTTTTCCTTCAGTCCAAGTAATGGATCACTCTTTTCAGATAATGCAGCATCTGTTAGAACACGAGTTGTCTCTTGGAATGATGCAGCAGATAACCAGGATTCAGTAGCTAGAGATGCTTTGGTAATTCCCATAAGTTCTGGACGACCTGAAGCAGCTTTTCCACCAGTTGAAACTACGCGACGATTTTCTTCTTCAAAGCGACCGCGCTCTACTAACTCTCCTGGAAGTAAATCAGTATCACCTGGCTCTAGCACTGTAATGCGCTTAAGCATTTGGCGAACAATAATTTCAATATGCTTATCGTGAATTGATACACCTTGCATACGATAAACCTCTTGAATTTCACTTACTAAGTGAATCTGAGTTTGGCGAGGTCCAAGGATTCGAAGAACTTGCTTTGGATCAATTGCACCAACAACTAATTGTTGGCCAACGATTACCCGTGAACCCTCTTCAACTAGAAGTTTTTGACGACGAGTAATTGGATAAGCAACCGCTTCACCACCATCATCTGGTGTAACCACAATCTTCTTACCCTTTGCATCCTCAAGGAATGAAACAGTTCCTGCAGTTTCAGCAATTGGTGCTACACCCTTTGGTGTTCTAGCTTCAAACAACTCTTGAACACGAGGTAGACCATGGGTAATTTGAGTTTCACCAAGTAATTGAGCACCACCGGTATGGAAGGTACGCATTGTTAACTGAGTTCCTGGTTCACCAATTGATTGGGCTGCAATAATACCTACCGCTTCGCCGACATCAACTAATTTTCCAGCCGCCATTGATCGGCCATAACACATTGCGCACTGACCAACCTTGCTATCGCAAGTTAGTACTGAGCGAACCTTTACCTCTTCAACTCCAGCAGCCACCAAGGTGTCGATATTTCTATCACCTAAGTCGGTGCCAGCAGTAAGAATTACCTTGCCAGATGCTGAAACATCTTCAGCAAGGTTTCTTCCAAATAGTGAGGTTTCAACATGATCATCACGAACTAATTTGCCAGATGAATCTTTAGCTGCAATTCGAAGTGTTAGACCACGATCAGTTCCGCAATCCTCTTCCCGAATAATTACATCTTGAGCCACATCGCAAAGACGGCGGGTTAGGTAACCAGAGTCTGCCGTACGTAATGCAGTATCCGCCAAACCTTTACGCGCACCGTGAGTTGAAATGAAGTACTCAAGTACTGAAAGACCTTCACGGAAGTTAGATTTAATTGGACGAGGAATAATTTCACCCTTTGGATTAGCTACAAGTCCGCGCATACCTGCAATTTGGCGGATCTGCATCATATTTCCACGAGCACCTGAGTAAACCATCATCCATACTGGATTTGTGCGAGGGAAGTTATCTTCCATCTCCTTTGCAACCTCATTAGTTGCAAGTGTCCAAATCTCAATTAACTCTTGGCGTCTTTCATCATCGGTAATCAATCCCTTTTCATACTGAGATTGAACCTTGTCTGCCTTAGTCTCATAACCTTCCAAGATTTCGCGTTTGCGACCTGGAGTTACAACATCATTAATAGAGATAGTTACACCGGCACGAGTTGCCCAGTAGAAACCAAGTGACTTAAGCGCATCAAGTGTCTGCGCCACAGTTACTTTTGCATAACCTTCAGCTAAGTTGTCAACAATTAAACCAAGAAGTTTCTTAGTTACATCATAATCAACAAATGGGAAATCAGCTGGTAGTACCTCATTAAATAAAGCCCTTCCTAATGTGGTTTCACGGATCTCGGCCACACCGCTCTTGTCAATACGAAGTTTAATTTTCGCTTGAAGTGAAAGGCTACCTTGATCAAATGCCATTACTGCTTCAGCAATTGATGAAAACGCTCTGCCCTCTCCCAGTTGTTTTTCACGAAGTGAGGTTAAGAAATAAAGTCCTAGAACCATATCCTGAGTAGGAGATGTAATTGGACGACCAGAAGCTGGAGATAAAATGTTATTGCTTGAAAGCATTAACACTCTAGCTTCAGCTTGCGCTTCTGCAGATAATGGAAGATGTACTGCCATCTGATCACCATCGAAGTCTGCGTTAAATGCAGTACAAACTAATGGGTGAATCTGAATAGCCTTACCTTCAACTAATTGCGGTTCAAATGCTTGAATACCAAGACGGTGCAGTGTTGGTGCACGGTTTAGTAATACTGGATGCTCAGCAATTACCTCTTCTAAAACATCCCAAACAACAGGTCGAGCACGCTCAACCATGCGCTTTGCAGATTTAATATTTTGGGCATGGTTTAAATCCACTAATCGCTTCATCACAAATGGTTTGAATAATTCAAGAGCCATTTGTTTTGGCAGACCACACTGGTGCAATTTAAGTTGTGGTCCAACAACGATTACGGAACGACCAGAGTAATCAACACGCTTACCAAGTAAGTTTTGACGGAAACGTCCCTGCTTACCTTTTAGCATGTCAGATAGAGATTTAAGTGGACGATTTCCAGGTCCAGTTACTGGGCGGCCACGACGACCATTATCAAATAATGAATCAACTGCCTCTTGCAACATACGCTTTTCATTATTAACAATAATTTCTGGCGCACCAAGATCTGCAAGTCGCTTTAGACGATTATTACGATTGATTACACGGCGATATAAATCATTTAGATCGCTAGTTGCAAATCGACCACCATCTAATTGAACCATTGGACGAAGATCTGGTGGAATTACTGGTACACAATCAAGCACCATAGATGCTGGCTTGTTACGCGTATTTAAGAATGAGTTAACAACCTTTAATCTCTTAATGGCGCGAGTCTTCTTTTGACCCTTTCCAGTTTGGGATAACTCAGTTAACTTATCAAACTCAACTTGCAAATCAAATGTTTGTAAGCGAGCTTGAATAGCCTCAGCACCCATTGAACCCTTAAAGTAAACGCCATAACGATCACGTAGTTCACGGTACAAAGACTCATCGCCTTCTAAATCTTGAACCTTTAGATTTTTAAATCGATTCCAAACGGCATCTAAGCGATCTAGTTCACGTTGGGAGCGATCACGAATAGTTTTTAGCTCACGCTCACCAGCTTCTCTAACCTTACGGCGAGCATCAGCTTTTGCACCCTCATCCTCTAGATCTGCTAAATCAGATTCCATTTTCTTGGTACGAGTATCTAATTCAAGATCGCGACGTGTCTCAATCTTTTTAACATCAGCTAAGTACTTCTTTTCCAAAGTTGGCATATCTTCAGCGCGAGCCTCAGTATCAACCTCAGTGATCATATAAGCAGCAAAATAAATTACTTTTTCTAAATCTTTTGGAGCAAGATCTAGTAGGTAACCAAGACGGCTTGGCACACCTTTGAAGTACCAGATGTGAGTTACTGGGGCAGCAAGTTCAATATGTCCCATGCGCTCACGGCGAACCTTCGCACGTGTTACTTCAACTCCGCATCGCTCGCAGATAATTCCCTTAAATCGAACACGCTTATATTTACCGCAATAACATTCCCAGTCACGAGTAGGACCAAAGATTTTTTCATCAAATAATCCATCTTTTTCTGGCTTTAGCGTGCGGTAGTTAATTGTCTCTGGCTTTTTAACCTCGCCAAATGACCACTCACGAATATTGTCAGTTGAGGCAAGACCGATTCTTAACTCATCAAAAAAGTTAACATCTAACATGGTTATCCTCTCCTCACACTTCTTCTACAGAACTTGGCTCAACTCGGGATAAGTTGATACCTAACTCTTCAGCGGTTCTAAATACCTCTTCATCAGTGTCGCGCATTTCAATCGCTACACCCTCTGAAGAAAGTACTTCAACATTTAAACAAAGTGATTGCATTTCCTTTACCAAAACCTTGAATGATTCTGGGATTCCTGGCTCTGGAATATTTTCACCCTTAACAATTGCTTCATAAACCTTGACTCGACCAAGCACATCGTCAGATTTAATAGTTAGTAACTCTTGAAGTGTGTAAGCAGCTCCATAAGCTTCTAGAGCCCAAACCTCCATCTCACCAAATCTTTGTCCACCGAATTGTGCTTTTCCACCCAATGGTTGTTGCGTGATCATTGAGTAAGGACCGGTAGAACGTGCATGGATCTTGTCATCAACTAAGTGGTGCAGTTTGAGGATATACATATAACCAACAGAGATTGGTTGCTTGTATGGCTCACCTGTACGGCCATCAAATAATTGCGCTTTGCCATCTGCACCAATTAGACGCATGCCATCTTTGTTTGGCAAAGTTGAGCCAAGAAGTCCTGATAACTCCTCCTCTTTTGTGCCATCAAATACTGGTGTTGCTACCTTGGTATTTGCAGGTGCATCGGCAAAACCATTATCTCTTAATGATTGTTGCCAAGCTTCATTACCCTCTAACTTCCAACCAGATTTAGCTACCCAACCTAAGTGAGTTTCTAGTACCTGACCAACATTCATACGTCCTGGTACACCAAGTGGATTAAGAACTACATCAACTGGAGTGCCATCTTCTAGGAACGGCATATCCTCTACTGGCAAAATCTTTGAGATAACACCTTTATTGCCATGACGGCCAGCAAGCTTGTCACCATCTTGAATTTTGCGCTTTTGTGCAACATAAACTCGAACAACTTGGTTTACACCAGCTGCTAATTCAAATCCATCAGATGAATCTTGAATACTTACGCCAATAATTTTTCCTGACTCACCATGTGGAACTTTGAGTGAGGTATCGCGAACTTCACGAGCCTTCTCACCAAATATCGCACGAAGTAGGCGCTCTTCTGGAGTTAATTCAGTTTCACCCTTAGGTGTTACCTTTCCAACCAAGATATCTCCTGGTACTACATCTGCGCCAACGCGAATAATTCCACGCTCATCAAGATCTGCTAATACCTCTTCAGAAACATTTGGAATATCGCGAGTGATTTCCTCTGCACCTAATTTGGTATCGCGAGCATCAACCTCATACTCTTCAATATGAATTGAGGTAAGTACATCATCTTGTACTAGGCGCTGTGACAAAATAATCGCATCCTCGTAGTTATGACCTTCCCAAGACATAAATGCCACAAGTAAGTTTTTGCCAAGTGCCATCTCACCCATCTCGGTACTAGCGCCATCGGCTACTACTTGGCCAGGCTCAATCTTGTCACCTACTGAAACCACAACTTTTTGGTTGCGACTAGTACCTTGATTTGATCGCACAAACTTCTCAACAAAATAAGTCTCAGTTGTGCCATCATCATTTTTTACAGTTACCTCATCTGAATTAACCTCAGTAACAACACCGGCTTTACGAGCAAGAAGTACATCACCGGCATCAACTGCGGCACGAAACTCCATACCAGTTCCAACTAGTGGAGCTTCAGCTCTAACAAGTGGCACAGCTTGGCGCATCATGTTTGCACCCATCAGCGCACGGTTAGCATCATCATGCTCTAGGAATGGAATCATTGCAGTTGCAACTGAAACCATCTGACGAGGAGATACATCCATGTAATCAACCTCAGAAGATTGAATATTTTCAACCTCACCACCACGTCGGCGAACTAACACTCTTGGTTCTGCAAAATGATTGTCCTCAGTTAATGGCGCATTAGCTTGCGCAATAACATGCTCATCCTCTTCATCTGCTGTTAGGTAATCGATGCGATCTGTAACTTTGCCATCTACTACCTTGCGATAAGGAGTTTCAATAAATCCAAATGGTGTCACCCGTGCATAAGTTGCAAGGGATCCAATCAAACCAATGTTTGGACCTTCTGGTGTTTCAATCGGACACATGCGACCGTAATGAGAAGGGTGCACATCTCGAACCTCAAAACCAGCTCGTTCACGAGATAGACCACCAGGTCCAAGTGCTGATAAACGACGCTTGTGTGTCATACCTGAAAGTGGATTTGTTTGATCCATAAATTGTGAAAGTTGTGATGTTCCAAAAAACTCTTTAATTGATGCCACAACTGGACGGATATTGATCAAAGTTTGTGGCGTAATTGCCTCTACATCTTGAGTAGTCATACGTTCACGCACTACACGCTCCATACGTGATAGACCGGTGCGAACTTGATTTTGAATTAATTCACCAACAGTACGAAGTCTGCGGTTACCAAAATGATCAATATCATCAGTTTCAACACGAACCTCTTTGCCGTACTCCATCAACGCATCTCCGCGATGTAGCGCAACTAAGTAGCGAATTGTTCCAACAATATCTTCAATAGTTAATAAGCCACGGCTTAGATCTAACTCCATACCTAACTTCTTATTAATCTTAAATCGACCAACCTTTGCTAGGTCATATCGCTTTGGATTGAAATATAGATTTTCAATTAGATTTTGTGCTGCTTCTTTAGTTGGTGGCTCACCTGGACGAAGCTTGCGATAAATATCTAGTAATGCTTCATCTTGAGTTTCAACATTATCTTTTTCCAAAGTAAGTCTGATTGATTCAAACTCACCAAACTGCTCAAGAATTTGAGCACTGCTCCAGCCTAAAGCTTTTAAAAATATAGTAACTGATTGTTTACGCTTGCGATCGATACGAACACCGACCATATCTTTCTTATCAACTTCAAATTCAAGCCAAGCACCACGGCTAGGAATAATTTTAGAAGTAAAAATATCTTTGTCTGAAGTTTTTTCAATAGTACGTTCAAAATAAACACCAGGTGATCGAACAATCTGTGAAACCACAACACGCTCTGTACCATTGATAACAAATGTTCCTCTTGGAGTCATTAATGGGAAATCACCCATAAACACAGTCTGAGATTTAATTTCGCCTGTTATGTTATTTGTAAATTCAGCAGTTAAGAAAAGTGGAGCTGCGTAGGTGATATCGCGCTCTTTGCATTCGGCAATTGTGTACTTAGGTGGTTCGAATCTGTGATCACGGAATGAAAGTGACATCGAACCCTGAAAATCTTCAATTGGTGATATCTCTTCAAAAATTTCCTCAAGTCCAGATTGCTTAGGAACTTCGCCTCGGTTTGATTTCTCGGCATCATTTAAGCGAGCGCGCCATGCTTCGTTACCTAGTAGCCAATCAATACTTTCTAATTGAAGCGAAAGTAGATTTGGAACTTCAAGCGGTTCACGAATCTTTGCGAATGAAACACGACGTGGAGCATGAGATTTAATTTTTGAAGCGGCCAAAGTTTCCTCCAGTTGTCAACTGCGTTAAACACACGAAGACCCCTAGGTCTGAGCCGCTATATGCCGTGGACCTATTGGTTATTTCAAAATTGTGAAGGGGCAGAGTATCCAACCTCTGCCCCTTCTGTCTAATTCAAGGTAATTACTTGATTGTGACCTTTGCGCCGGCAGCCTCAAATGCAGCCTTTGCCTTATCAGCGGTTGCCTTATCAGCCTTCTCAAGCAAGGTCGCAGGGGTGGCATCAACTAGATCCTTTGCCTCTTTTAGGCCAAGACTTGAGTTAAGTGCACGTACCTCTTTAATCACTGCAATCTTCTGTGAGCCAGCATCCTCAAGAATAATTGTGAACTCATCTTGAGCAGCATCTGCAGCTCCGCCAGCAGCGGCTCCGCCAGCAGCAGCGACTGCAACTGGTGCAGCAGCTGTTACATCAAACTCAGTTTCAAATGCTTTAACAAACTCTGTTAGTTCAACCAAAGACATATCTTTGAACTGACCTAATAGATCTGCGGTATTTAGCTTTGCCATATTCTTTCCTTTTCTTCTAATCCCGACTCCAACTCTTGGTATGAGTACGGGGGTTGGGGGTCGGTTTAGTTTTCTGTGCTTTCAGCAGCATTTGCTGCTTCGGCGACAACCTCTGGTGCTGCCTCTTGAGCAACTACTTCTTCAACCTTTGCTTGCGATGCAACCTCAGTAGCAGCTTCGGCAACTGGTGCCTCAGCTTTTACTTCAGCAACTGGTGCTGGTGCACCAGCCTCCATCTTGATCCGTAGGGCATCAAAGACTCGCGCAGCTTTTGCGATTGAACCTTTCATAGCGCCAGCAATCTTGGCAAGAAGAACTTCACGGGACTCAAGATTAGCTAATTGCATAATCTCAGCAGTTGTAACTGCCTTGCCCTCAAAAATTCCACCCTTGATAACTAGCAATGGGTTTTCTTTTGAAAAATCTCTTAATGCTTTAGCGGCATCAATTGGATCACCTTTAATAAACGCAACTGCAGATGGTCCGGCAAGCAGTGAGGGATCTAAATCCACACCCGCCTCTTTAGCAGCAAGTTTGGTTAAGGTGTTTTTAACTACGGAGTACTTGTTCTTGGTACCAAGTGAGCGACGTAGTTGTTTCATTAAACCAACTGAAAGTCCGCGGTACTCAGTTAGCACAGTTGCATTTGCGGTACGGAAATCTTCAACGATCTCAGCCACAGCAGCTGTCTTCTCTGGGGTTGCCATTTGGCATCCTTTCTAAATAAGAAAAACCTCGGCGCATAAATGCACACGAGGCTATCGTTGGCACCTATGCGGGCTGTTTTTAAACAATTAACTTTTAAAGTTTTACTTTAAAAGACCTGCAGTCTTTGGTTTTTTCTGCCTTACTAATTACTTAGTACGACTGAATAAGCCAAGGGTAGGCCTTTGGGCCCACCCAAGTCAAAATCAGATTTCTACTGGATCTGTGGTCCACCATCGCGAGCAATTGAGGTATCTAATTTGATCCCCGGGCTCATGGTCGAAGAGACGGTAGCAGATTTAATAAATCTACCCTTTGAGGATGCTGGCTTAGCACGCATAACCTCTTCAATTGCAGCAGCGTAATTTTCGGCTAATTGCTCAGCAGTAAATGAGACCTTACCAATTACAAAGTGTAGGTTGGCATTCTTATCAATACGAAACTCAATCTTTCCACCCTTGATATCACTTACCGCTTTTGCGACATCGGTAGTTACAGTTCCAGTCTTTGGATTAGGCATTAAGCCACGAGGTCCTAAAACCTTTCCCAGGCGTCCAACCTTTCCCATTAACTCCGGTGTTGAAACAACTGCGTCATAATCAAGACGACCTTTTGAAACTTCATCAATTAATTCATCCGCACCAACTATGTCAGCACCTGCGGCGCGAGCTTCTTCAGCGCGCTCGCCGCCTGCGAAAACTAATACTCGAGCAGTTTTACCAGTTCCATGTGGCAGGTTAACTGTTGAGCGTATTGCTTGATCTGCCTTCTTTGGATCAACACCTAAAAATAGAGCAACATCAACAGTCGCATCATATTTAACGGTTGAAGTCTCTTTAACCAGTTTCATTGCTTCACCTGGCAGATAGAGATTATCTAGTTTTATCTTTTCAGCAGCTGCCTTATATTTCTTGCTTCGCTTCATTTCTTCTCCTCGTTAGTTAAATCTTGAAAGGATTTTCAAGATTGGGGTTGTGGTGATTGCGAACCAGCGAGGTTCTCCCACATTTATTTATTTAATTAGAGACAGTAATACCCATAGATCTGGCAGTACCGGCAATAATTCTTGATGCCATCTCTAAGTCATTAGCATTTAGATCCACCATTTTTTGCTTGGCGATATCTTCAACCTGTGCCTTAGTTAGATTTGCAACCTTATCTTTATGTGGAATTGATGATCCCTTTTCAATTCCAGCAGCTTTTAAAATCAATCTAGAAGCTGGCGGAGTCTTAGTAATAAATGTAAATGAGCGATCCTCAAAAACCGTGATCTCAACTGGGATGATATTTCCCTTTTGGCTCTCTGTCGCCGCGTTATAAGCCTTAACAAAGTCCATGATGTTGACACCATGTTGACCAAGAGCAGGACCAACTGGTGGTGCAGGTGTGGCAGCTCCAGCTTGGATCTGCAACTTAATCAGTGCGGTTACCTTCTTCTTTGGTGCCATGTTTTTTCCTTTTCTTTGTTTGTTAAATCTTTTGGACTTGGTGGAATGAAAGTTCGACTGGAGTCTCGCGACCAAAAATTGATACCAAAACTTTTAGTTTTGCCTGCTCTGGCATAATCTCAGAGATAGTTGCAGGTAATGTCGCAAATGGTCCATCCATAACAGTTATGGACTCTCCTATTGAGTAATCGACATCCTTCATTTCAATCTTGCCGCCCTTCTTCAATGGACGAGGTGCCAAGATGTTTTCAACCTCTGCAAGAGTTAAAGGAGAGGGATGATGGGCATTACCAACAAAGCCGGTTACGCCCGGAGTATTTCTAACACATGACCAAGATTCATCTGTTAATTCCATTCTTACTAAAACATAACCAGGAAATACGTTGCGCTTTACTACCTTAATAGCACCATTCTTTAACTCTCTAACCTCTTCCTCTGGGACTTCAATTTGGAAAATAAAATCTTCCATGTTCAGAGATTGAATACGGTTTACTAAATTTCCTTTTACCTTCTTTTCATAGCCAGCATAGGAGTGAACTACGAACCACTCACCAGGCGCACTTCTAAGTGCGGCACGAAATTCAGCATTCTCATCATTTTCTTCAGTTACACTTTCGGAAACTACATCATCAATGACCGGAGTAATACTCTCTTCAATTACTGGGGCAGACTCGTTTACAGCAAGTGCGGCCTCAAATGCATCTACAGGTGGATTAGCCGGCGTTTCAATTGACATCATATTTTCCTTTTCGCCTTAGCCAAAAATCCAGAAAGTAATTTTTGTTAAAATTAAATCAAAAATTGAGACTACTAAAATCACAAATCCTACGAATACCAATACCACTGCGGTGTAAGTGGTCAGCTGATTACGGGTTGGCCAAACAACCTTTGATAACTCAGAAATGACTTGTCGGTAGAACATAGCAATACGACCGAAGAGCCCTTTGGTTTCTTCAGTTGAGACGATCTCTTCGCTCATCTACCTTTTCCTTTCTTCGCAGTGCTTTAAATCTTTGTTCAATCTTCTTGCAGGGCAGGAGGGACTCGAACCCCCAACCGGCCGCTTTGGAGACGGCAACTCTAGCCAATTGAGCTACTGCCCTTTGTCCCGAATTAAGGCATGAAAAATCATGACCTAATACAAGCGCCGGGTGCAAAAGTGTAGAGGAGGCAACGGTCGGAGGTAAAACTGGGATAAAAATGAAGCCAGTTTTAAGCGTAGATGGCAGACTGTCCCCCCATGGGCCAATCAGAGAAATCCCGAGTATCAAAGCGAATTGCTGCAATTGCAGAATCAGCAACATTGGCTGTTGATAGTAAAGCTAAAGCATTAAAAGCTGCTGGAAAACCTGTAATTGGATTTGGTGCCGGTGAACCAGATTTTCCAACTCCAGATTACATCGTTAATGCTGCAATCGAAGCTGCAAAGATTCCAGCCAATCACCGCTACACACCTACGCCAGGATTACCAGAATTAAGGGAAGCGATTGTTAAGAAAACAAAACGTGACTCAAATTATGAAATTACAGTAGATCAAGTATTGGTAACAAATGGTGGCAAGCAATCTGTTTATCAATCTTTTGCCTCAATTTTAGATCCAGGTGACGAGGTAATTTTACCTTCACCATTTTGGACAACTTATCCTGAGTGCATCAAATTAGCTGGTGGGGTACCAGTTGAAGTGTTCGCCGATGAATCCCAAAACTATCTTGTCTCTCTTGCACAATTAGAAAAAGCTTTAACACCTAAAACTAAGGTATTACTTTTTTGTTCACCTTCAAATCCAACTGGTTCAGTTTATTCTCCAGATCAGGTTAGGGAGATAGGTCAATGGGCTTTAAAGAATAATCTTTGGGTAGTAACTGATGAGATCTATGAACATTTACTTTATGACGGTGCCAAGGCTCCTAGTATTTGTGTTGCTGTCCCCGAGCTTTCAGATCGCACAATAATAATTAATGGTGTTGCAAAGACTTACGCAATGACTGGTTGGCGAGTCGGTTGGATGATCGGACCGAAAGATGTCATTAAAGCAGCAACAAATTTGCAATCCCACCTTTCATCCAATGTTTCAAATGTTTCACAGCGAGCAGCAATCGCCGCACTAAATGGCGATCTTTCTGCTGTGCACAAAATGGGAGAGGCTTTTGATAGGCGGCGCAAATTAATTGTTAAATTACTAAATGAAATTCCTGGTGTTAGCTGCCCTACGCCAACCGGAGCTTTTTATGTTTATCCATCTGTTAAAGGTGTATTGGGTAAGGAGATTAGAGGTAAAAAACCTAAGAGCTCAGCTGAGTTAGCGACATTAATTTTGGAGGAGGCTGAGGTTGCAGCAGTGCCTGGTGAGGCATTTGGTCCATCAGGTTACTTGCGATTCTCCTACGCTTTAGGAGATGAAGACATTGTTGAGGGCATTACAAGAGTTAAAAAGTTACTTAGTGAAGCAATTTAATCTAGATCTAAGCCGACTAACTGCACCTCTGCTTGTAATTTAATACCAAATTTTTCAAATACTTTTTTTCGAGCTTTTTTCGCAAGCTCTATAATATCTTCTGCAGTAGCATCTCCAGAATTTGTTAGTGCCAAAACATGTTTACTTGAAATCTGAGCTCCGGCTAATTTTTCCCCTTTAGTGATTCCCGAATGCTCCATTAGCCATGCAGCTGAGGTTTTTATACTTCCATCTGGTTGTGGCCATCTTGGCGCCTCCTTCGGAAGAGTATCTGCAGTTTCCTTACTTAAAATTGGATTTACAAAAAATGAACCGGCGGAATTTATTTGGCTAGCAGTATTAATCAACATACCTTTGCTTGCCCGTAATTCTAAAACCGCTTTCCTAACTTTAGTTACCTCAACTCGATCTCCAAGATTAACTGATAAATGTTTTGCTAACTCTGCATAAGCAATCGGTAATGATTGATTTCCTCTTCGAAGTTGAAAAGTGACGTTTAAAATAACATATCTACCCGGTTCGGCTTTAAAAATGGAGTGACGATAAGAAAACTTACATTCAGAGTTTGAAAAGGTAACAATTTCTCCTTTTTGTCGATCATAGGTTTTGACTCGAGCAATAGTTTCACTTACCTCATGACCGTAGGCTCCAATATTTTGAATGGGTGCTCCGCCAACTGTGCCTGGTATACCACTTAGAGTTTCTAAGTCAGCAAAACCCTTGTCGATAGTTAACGCAACAAATTTATCCCAATCTTCTCCCGCTGCTACCTCAATCATTCCGCCACTACATGCGTCATAATCTAAAGCATTTCCTTTACTTTCAACTCTTATTACAGTGCCAGCAAATCCAGCATCACTGATTAACAGGTTAGATCCACCGCCAAGAATCAACAGTGGTTCATTACTTTTATCAGCAGCTTTTACCAACTCAATCAATTCATCCTCAGTCTTGGCGTGAACAATCTTCTGTGCAGGTCCACCTACACGTAACGTGGTGAATTTAGATAATTGCTCCATTACTTAAGCCTACCTACGTGGTGAAAGGATTTCATTTTTCCCTCTAAATCTTTCTAAAATCCTTTGATAATTCTTCTTAGAATTTTTATCCCGATAATCTGGATCAGTATCGTAGTAACCGTGATGCCTAACTTGCTCAAGTGGTAGATCTACTTGAATTAATCTTCCACCCGCAGCCCTCATTGCGAGTGAAAGCTCAATATCCGCGTTTCGATAATATTTAGCACTTGGATTTGCTCCACCTGCATTTTGCACAAAAGTACGATCAAAGGCAAAGTAGTAACTAAATAAAACATCTACCTCACCTACCCCCTTATCATCTGTGCTTCGCCATTGGTCCTCTAAATTCACTAAGCCACCTTTCCAACCAACACCTTGAAAGCCTGAATTAAGTGCATCTAATGTTTTAGGTATTGGATCGGCTAGAAATATCGTTGAAGGATCCATAATTAATAAATAATCTTCGGTGTGATTATTTATGAACAAATTAACGATGTTTCCCCAACCTAGAGGGTTTTTTTCTTGGGTAAGGCTTATCTGATCCGGGTCAAACAAATCCTCTTTAAGCCAATTGTTTTTACCATTGGCATAAATGCTTATAGGTACTTTGGAATTAGCGGTTATTGCGCCTACACACTTAATAAAATCTTCGGTAAAACCCTCTGCAATTAAGCACACTCTAATTGACCCAGCCATTGGCGGGTTCTAGTTAACGAGTTTCGCGATGAAGTTGAGAAGATTTACAACGCGGGCAAAACTTTTTTAACTCCAAACGATCAGGATCATTTCTGCGATTTTTGCGGGTTATGTAGTTTCGCTCTTTACACTCAACACATGCCATTGTAATTTTTGGACGAACATCTGCACTTTTACTTGCCATGGTTAAGCTCCTAGCCTTGTAGTTAAATTAACTATTGTTAATCTCTTATGAGATGAGATTACCTGACCCTCACCATTTACTGAAATTCACTCTTATCTTGATCGTGATTTTCATCTGTAATACTTGTAGCGGAGGCGGGATTTGAACCCACGACACAGCGATTATGAGCCGCTTGCTCTACCAAGCTGAGCTACCCCGCCAAACTTGTTTCATTCAATATTAAATTGTGTTCGAGCCCCCTAACGGAATCGAACCGTTGACCTTTTCCTTACCATGGAAACACTCTACCGACTGAGCTAAGGGGGCGAAGTGCTGACTAAGGATACAACCCAAGATTATGAATTACGAATTGAAGCCCATTTACTTTAAGTATGCCTTGGATGCAATCTCAATACGCCTACTTTTATATGCGGGAGATGCATTAACAATTAGGTGCTCAAAAGGTTTTCCAGATTTAATTAATTTGTGCAATACATCAGATTCTTCATTTTCATAAATCTCAAGCTCATCTGAGTAAGAAACTTTACCCCTATTGTGAGGCTTAAACCATCTATAAACTACAGTTAGTAATTCAAGTAAAGAGTAAACGAATCCCTTAAACCCACGAGCAAAAATATCTCTAATCTTTAAACTAACCAAAGTAATGGGTAAAGAGATTCCAGTTTTTGTTGGTACAGCAAGCAATTTTTTAAATATTTCTGCAACCTCACTACCCCCAGTAGTTGATGGAAGGTTATTACAATTTCTGCTTAATTTTTCTCTCAAAACTTCATCCTGTAATTTTTTGGCATTATCCTCAATATCTTTGAGATTGTTTTGATCAACAGTCAGTGCCATTTCATTATCGAAAGCCCATTTTGCTCTATCTGATTGATTATCAGTCCCTCTAACATTTGGAACAAACAGAGTTGGAATTCTTGCAGCAAGTTCTTCGTGCACACTGTTATACCCTGCAGCACAAATCGCAGCATCAAAAGCATTAAGTGCTTTTGCAAGTGGAAAGTATCTAATAATTTTTATATCTAGTCCTACTGGGGCTAAATTTTTACCATTTGAATCAATTGGTTCTTTAGTTAAAACTACTTGTAAATCTTTCCAGCCAATCAAGCCAGAGAGAGCTGCTGTTAATTTTGAATTCAAGTCAGCCTCACCTATACCTAGTTGAACAAGACAAGCTGGACGATTTTTATCTAACCCTAATTCCGCCCTCGCTAGTTCCCTACTTAATGTTGACTTAGAATCAAAAATTGATATTGGTTTTACCAAGACTGAATCTTTTCGTTTTGAAGTAGGACCATTGTCATAACTTTGTCCGAAATCACCAGGAGTTATTATTAGATCCATCATTCTTGATTGCAATGCTAATAGGTACTTCTGAGGAGTTTTCTGCCAAAAACCACGTCGCACCCAAACTAATTTAACCTCTGGTCGTTTACTCTTGATTGCAATAATTCCTGGGTAAGGCACTACTCCATCAAAGCTAACTATTTTTGCATCTGTTTCGTCGATTAGTGCTACCAATCGATCTCTTAGATATGAGTCCCATTGAAATCTACCCATCCAATTTCGATCTCTTCCAGGAATATATTCAAATCTAACTCCTGCAATTTTTGGCACCTCTACAACACCAGCTGCCATCGAGACAATAATGGGATTTGAAAACTCTTTTAACTCTGAGGCAATAGCACTTGAGCGAGTTAAGTGGCCCATGCCAATACCATTACTTGTGGCTAAGATTATGGTCGGCTTATCCATGAAATTAGTATAACTGGATTCAAAGTTTGGGGATGAAATGAATGCCACATTGTTCTTGATCGTTATTGGCCTTCAAATCTTTATTCTCTATTACTTAATTAGAAGTGCAAGAAATCTGGGTACAAAATCTACTAAATATCATAATTAGGTTTTATCAAATATAAACCTTATTAAAGAATTGCAACTTAAGTCTTCAGGAAAATCATTACTAAATCACCTAATTCCGATTCCTGGTGCAAATATTAAAGAGTTTAATTGGGATTATGTAGTATCACTGACAAGTCACCCAGCAAGATTTTCTACCTTAGCTTCATCATTAGACTCAATAAGATCACAGCGATTAAGGCCTAAAAAGATTTACCTAAACATTGCTAAATCAGATATTTCTCTCTTGCCCAAAGAAATTAAAGATTTAGAAATTAGTGAAGCTATAACCATAAATGCTTGTAATGATTTAGGCCCTGGAAAAAAACTTATTCCAACTCTCTTAGTAGAGCCGACATTGCCGATAATTGTTTTTGATGACGACTTATTTTTAGAATCAGATTTAACTTTAAAATTAATGATTCAACACCATTTAACTCCACATTGCATTATTGCAACCAGAGTACATAAGGTTAAGTTTGATAATGACGGTAAATTTCTGCCCTATGAAAAATGGATCAAGAACTTCAATGCAGCAAGTGGGCCTGATTTAGACTTATTTCCAACTTCAGGCGCCGGGACACTTTATAAGAGAGAATTTTTTCACGCTGATGTTATAAAGGAAGACGACTACAAAGAGCTATCGTTTCACACTGATGATTTATGGTGGTACTTTCAATCAAAAAGAGTAAATACAAAAACAAAGAAATTATCAGGCTTTAGCTTTCTCGATTACATTGAGGGAACGCAAAGTGGTGGCTTATGGCAAACTGGTAATCAAGAGCGAAATGATCAAAATTTAATTAAGCTTGTAAATAAGTATAAGTTTTAAAATTGGTGGCGGGTGAAGGATTTGAACCTTCGAAGGCAGAGCCGGGGGATTTACAGTCCCCTCCCATTGGCCGCTCGGGCAACCCGCCAAGGATTGTTAAGCGAAGCGAAGTCTAAAGCCTAAATTCTTTTTAACCAAAGTCTTATTAATTATCAGCGTATCTTGCAATAAATCTTACATGTTCAGGATTTAGCTCTGCCACTGAACTCACACCTAGTAGTTTCATAGTTCTGGTGATTTGAGTCCGGAAAATTTCTAAAGATTTATCTACTCCAGATTTGCCACCAGCCATTAATCCATAAAGATAAGCACGACCAATCCAGGTGAATTTTGCACCAGATGCAAGTGCCGCAACGACATCTTGTCCATGCATTATTCCGGTATCAACATGGACTTCTGCCTTATTCCCAACTTCTTTAACTACCTCCGGTAGTAGATGCAGTGGAACCGGAGCACGGTCTAATTGTCTGCCACCATGGTTTGAAAGAATTATGGCATCAGCTCCCGATTCAATAGATTTAACGGCATCACCAACATTTTGAATACCTTTAACAACTAGATTTCCATTCCATTGCTCTCTTATCCATTTCAAATCCTCATAAGTAACTGTGGGATCAAACATGGAATCTAAAAGCTCTGCCACGGTTCCATTCCATGAATCAAGTGACGCAAACTTTAAAGGATCAGTTGTTAAAAAATTTATCCACCAGGCAGGTCTTGGAATTGCATTTATGATTGTCTTTGCTGTAAGTGATGGTGGAATTGTCATACCGTTTCTAACATCGCGTAATCTGGCACCCGCAACTGGAACATCTACGGTTAAAACTAAAGTATCAAAACCTGCCTGCTTGGCACGATCAACAAGTGCCATACTGCGGTCACGATCTTTCCACATATATAACTGAAACCAATTTCGACCTGTGGGTGCTGCCGCTGCAACATCTTCTATCGATCTAGTTCCCATAGTTGAAAGTGTGTATGGAATTCCAGCATCTGCGGCAGCGCACGCTCCAGCGTACTCACCCTCAGTTTGCATCATTCGGGTAAAGCCAGTCGGAGCAATCCCTAACGGCATACTCATGACTTTGCCTAGCATTTTTACAGACAAGTCAACATTCTTAACATTTTTTAAAATCTTGGGTTGAAACTCAAGCTTTTCATAAGCAGCTCTGGCTCTATCTAAACTTGATTCAGAATCAGCACCACCGTCGGTGTAATCAAAAGGAGCTTGTGGGGTCCGACGCTTAGCTATATCTCTCAAATCATAGATTGTTAATGCTTTAGATAATCTTCTTTTTTTGCTGCTAAAAATAAACTTTCGAAAACGCAATAGCTGCGCTAAATCCTTCGGGCTTGGTATGCGACGCTTGACCTTAACCGTGCTCACATTAACTCCAGTCACTCTAGGCAAAGCATCCATATTTAACTAGTAAAGTATAGACATGGCTGACAGTAGTTTCGATATCGTCTCAAAGATCGATCAAATGGAGTTGGATAACGCCTTTAACCAGTGTGAGCGTGAGCTTTCTACAAGATTTGACTTTAAAAACACGGGGACCAAAGTTGAGAAGAGTGGGGTTAAGGTTGTAATTGAGTCGGATACTGAGGAACGAGCTAAGGCAGCATTAGACGTATTTAAAGATAAATTAGTTAAACGCAGTGTTTCATTAAAACATCTTGAGGCAAGTGAACCTAAATTGAGTGGAAAGACCTACCTTATTAATTGTGAGTTTAAAGAGGGAATTTCCACAGAAAATGCAAAAAAGATTGCGAAATTTTTAAAGGAGTCTGGACCTAAGTCTCTTAAGACTCAAATCCAAGGCGAGGAACTTAGAGTTTCAAGTAAAAGTCGAGATGATTTACAAGCCGCTATTGCATTAGTTAAAAAAGAAACCTGGGATTTTGCAGTTCAATTTACAAATTATCGCTGATAAGTTGAGTAAATAACTTTGAAATTAAATGGGTCGGGAGTCTTTTATGGTGTTAGTGCATATGTAATCTGGGGGTTGCTCCCAATATACTGGAGGTGGCTTGAACAAGCATCTGCTTTTGAAATACTAAGTCACCGAGCTGTCTGGTCATTAATTTTTTGTATATTATTCCTGGCCTTTCAGAAACAATTAATTAAGACCTTCAAGTTGATTACGAATTTTAGAACATTATCACTTTTAGCACTTACCTCCTTGCTTTTATCTCTTAATTGGGGAATCTACATCTGGGCAGTTTCTGTAGATAGAGTTGTTGAAGCTGCTCTTGGATATTACATAACACCACTGGTAGCTGTAAGTTTTGGAGTTTTTGCGCTTAAAGAGAAACTTAGAAATATGCAATTAATTTCAGTTGTTCTCGCTGGAATTGGGGTATTGGTTTTAACAATTGCGTATGGTCATCTACCTTTGGTAGCTCTTGGACTTGCCATAAGTTGGGGCTCATATAGCTTAATTAAAAAACAATTAAATGCAGGTGCACTTGAAACTCTATCGGTTGAAACGATCATTGCTTTCATTCCAAGTTCAATATATTTAAGTTATTTACTAAAGAATAACGATGCCCAATTCGGGCAAGAACTAGGATTTTCATTGGCATTGGTATCCACTGGCCTAATGACAGTAATTCCATTACTGTTTTTTAATGCTGCCACCACTAGATTACCGTTAACAATTACTGGACTACTTCAATATATAACTCCAAGCATCATGTTTATCATTGGAATTGTTGTATTTCATGAACCATTGCAATTGGTCAAAATTGTTGGATTTTTATTTATTTGGATTGCTTTGGCAATCCTTGGTCGAGACTTATATAAATCAGGTGGATCGATTAACTAAAACAAAAGCAACACTCTTAAGTGCTTCTTTAGCAGCGCCATTTGGTAGGCCCTCAAGTAGTGAATTGGCTTCACTAGCTATTTTTGCCAAATACTCTCGCACCTGAGTTAATGCTCTATGTGAGCGAAGTTGCAAGATAACGCCACTTATCTCCTCCTCAGAAATTGGTTTACTCAACTTTGCTATAAGTTCCTTATCTTCTGGAGCATTAGCATTGATTACATATAGTGTTACAAGTGTTGGAACTCCCTCTTTAAGATCGGTTCCTGGAGTCTTTCCAGATGCAGTCGAGTCACTAACTACATCGAGTAGGTCATCTGCAATCTGAAATGCAATTCCAATTTTTTCTCCAAATTTTGTAAGAATTTCAACTACTTCTGGTTTGGCACCAGATAGTAATGCTCCAAACCTTGCACTAGTTGCAATTAATGAACCGGTTTTATCTGAAACGACCTTTAAATAATGTTCAATTGGTGTCAAACCTTCAGTTGCCCCTTGCGTTTCCTTAATCTGTCCAATGACCAGTCTCTCAAAAGTTTTTGCTTGTAATTTAACAGCTTCAGGGCCGATATCTGCCAACATATCTGAAACTTTAGAGAATAAATAATCACCGGTGAGAATTGCTACTGCATTACCCCATTTTGTATTAGCACTTGTTACACCTCTTCGTAACAAAGCATCATCCATAACATCGTCGTGATACAAAGTTGCTAGATGGGTTAATTCACATGAAACAGCAGCTTTTATAATGTCAAAATTTGTTGGATCTCCAAATTGGGCTGCAAGTAATGTAAGTAGTGGTCGAAGTCTCTTTCCACCAGCTTCTACTAAATGTCTTGAGGTTTCGATTACTAATGGATATTCACCTTCAATATGTGACCTAAGAAGAGACTCTACTTTAGCCATATCAGCTAATAAAGATGCTTCCAAAGATTTATCTATATTTGGAATTCCAATTGGATTCATTATTTAATTAAATTTGCAAATGAATTTGAAGCATTTAATAGTAGTGATGGAAACACTCCAAGAAGTAATGAAATTAATGTTGCGCAAATTATTGCGATTCGACTTCGAATTGATGGAATTATCACTGATACAGAGTCATTTACTGGGTCGGTAAAGAACATCATAATTATGACTCTGATGTAAAAGAAAGCTGCAATTGCACTAGCCAAAACACCCACTACCACTAGAGAAATATTTGCAGATTGATAGGCCGCTGAAAATATTGCAAACTTTCCAATAAATCCCGATGTAAGTGGAATTCCAGCAAAACCTAGAAGTAAAAACGAGAATACTGCTGCAACCAAGGGCGATTTCTTGCCAAGCCCAACCCACCTATTTAAATCACTTACTTCACCTGTTGAATCTCGGACCAGTGAAATAATTCCAAATGCAGCAATTGTGGTAAATCCATAACTAAATAAGTAGAACAAGGATGCTGCTAATCCTTCTTTACTTAACGAAATTACACCTAATAGTAAAAAGCCAGCATGGGCTATTGAGGAGTAAGCCAACATTCTCTTAACATCACGCTGAGCAATTGCAACCACTGATCCAAATATCATCGTAATAATGGCAATAACAGAAATAATTGGCTGCCAAAGTGATTGTGCATCTGCAAATCCGACATAGAAAATTCTAAGTATGGCTCCAAATGCTGCAACTTTTGTGCATGCTGCCATGAAACCAGTAATAGGTGTAGGTGCACCTTGATAAACATCAGGAGTCCAAGAGTGAAATGGAACTGCACTTACCTTGAAAAGTAGGCCAACTAACATAAAAATAATTCCTATAAAAAGGAAAATATCATTAGCACTTCCAGCTGCTGCACTAATTGCAGAGATTGAAACAGTTCCTGCGTACCCATAGATGAACGCAGAACCAAAAAGGAAAAAAGCTGAAGCATAAGCGCCGAGCAGAAAGTACTTTAGCGCCGCTTCCTGGGAAAGTAATCTTCGGCGCCTAGAAAGTCCTGCTAATAAATAAAGTGGTAGTGAAAAGACTTCTAACGCAACAAACAATGTGATCAAATCTGACGCTACGGTGAAAAGCATCATTCCACCAACTGCAAACAAAACCAATGGGAATATCTCAGTTTGCTGGACTCGTTGCTGGGTAGCAATCTTTTCCTCAGTAGAGCCTGGAACTGCTGAAGCTTGAGCTACAAAGTTATCTTGATCTGCAATTAATAAAATCGCAACTAATGCTAACGCTACGATTATGAACTGAAAAAATATTCCTGCCCTATCAATTGTTACCGAGTTGACGGCAGCCGTTGTTGAAGTCATATCTTTTATTTGCCAAAGTTGGAGAAGTGCTAATAAAAGTGCACCAATACTAATTGTCAATTGAACTGCCGCCCGATGGGTTTTTCCCAGAAAGGCTTCAATTAGCACGCCAAGTACCGCTGCACCAAAAATAATTAACATTGGCGATAACAGCATGTAGCTTAATGAAGGCGCACTTAACATTATTTACCTACCTTTGCGATTGGATCAGAAAATCCAGCATTCACCACAACTTTTTCAGAAGTTGGATTTATTAAATCTAGGACTGGCTTTGGATAAAAACCCATGAAAACGATTACTAATATAACTGGAGCTATAGCAATTTTTTCTCTAAAGTTTAAATCCTTAAGATTTTCATTTCCACTCACTATTGGACCGTGGAGGGCTTTTTGAACCGGGATTAAAATATAAAGTGCAGCAAGAACTATTCCAAGAGTTCCAATTATTGCTGCGACTGGATATCGGGTATAAGTACCTACTAAAACTAAAAACTCACTAATAAAACTAGACAAGCCGGGCAATGCAAGACTTGACATGCCAGCTATAAAAAATGACCATGCCATTACTGGTGTGACTCGTTGCAAACCTCCAAAATCGGAAATGGTCGAGGAGCCTCTACGTGAAATCATCCAGCCCGCAATTAAGAAAAGTGCAGCGGTAGAAAAACCATGGTTGATCATATAAAGATTTGCTCCTGACATACCTTGCGTAGTCATAGCAAAAATACCCATCGTAATAAAGCCAAAGTGTGAGATAGAGGTAAATGCAATTAATCCTTTAATGTCACGTTGACCAATAGCCATAAAGGCGCCATAAATTATTGAGATCACTGCTAAGGTAATTATTAAAGGAGTAAAGGTTTTGCTAGCGTCAGGGAATAGCTGGATACAAAAACGAATCATTCCATAGGTTCCAACTTTATCGAGAACTCCAAGAAGTAATACTGATGTACCAGGTGTTGCAGCTTTTGCTGCATCTGGTAGCCAGGTGTGAAACGGCCACAATGGTGCTTTTATAGCAAACGCAATAAAGAAGCCCAGGAATAAGAAATTCTCAGTTTGATTATCAATTTCTAATGTTGCTAACTGGGTAATATCAAAAGTTGCACCAATTTGGTTACTTGAAATTATATAAACTCCAATAATTGAAGCCAACATTAACAAACCACCAAATAAGCTATACAACAAAAACTTTATCGCAGCAGCTGATTTGTTGCCTGTTCCATATCCACCAATTAGGAAATAAACTGGAATTAACATGGCTTCAAAGAAAACATAAAATAAAAAGAGGTCGTTGGCTGCAAAAACACCTATCATTAATGACTCTAAGGTCAATAATAAAACATAAAATACTTTAGAACTCCAACGACCATTTTCCGATTCATTCCAGGTTGCAAGTATCACAATTGGTACCAAAATAGTTGAAAGTAAAATTAGAACTAAAGAGATGCCGTCTATTCCAAGTGAAAAGTTAATATTAAATGCAGAAATCCAGGAATTTTTTTGAACAAACTGTAATTGATCTGAATTTTTATCGAAACTAACTGCCAAAAATATAGATGAAATTGCAATTATTGTGGTCGCAACTAAAGTTGCTCGCTTAATTAATTCATTATTTCTAGTTGGAATTAATGCAATCATGCCAGCACTGATTAGCGGAAGTAACCCAATAGCTGTTAGCAGGCTCATGCTGTCACAATCCAAACTGTGGCAATTAAAGCAAGGGCACCTACAACCATCATTAATGCATAACTTCGAACATATCCACTTTGTAAAGCACGCAATTTTGTTCCAGCACCAACTGAAACTGCTCCTACCGACCTTACAAATCCATCGATCACCAATAAATCAATTTGAAGTAATCTTTTAATTAAGGATTGACCTGGCAGCATAAATGCTTTTTCATTAAGTGAATCTTGGAATAAATCTTTCCGAGCTGCGGTGGTAAAAATTGATACCTTCTCAGGTGCTGAATCCAATTGGTTACCACGATACTTACGAACTGCTAGAAAGATTCCAATTGCAACTACAGTAAGTGTCATTGCAGAGACTGCATTCGGAGAGAAAAGTTCTTCCGCATGATGTTCTTTTAGTGGATTAACTACAGGTTCAAGCCAATTCACTAAACTTTTGCCTTGATACAGTAAGTAGCCAGAAGCTATTGAACCTAATGACAAAAGTGAAATAGGTATTAGCATTAATGCTGGACTTTCATGAGGCTCATCCTTGTGGCCCCATCTTTCATTACCAAAAAAAGTAAGAATTACTACACGGGTCATATAGAAAGCGGTTATAGCTGCTCCAAGTAATGTTGCAATACCAAGTGCAATGCCTTTTATTCCTCCAGCATTAAGGGCAGTTTCAATAATTTTGTCTTTAGAGTAAAAACCAGCAAATGGTGGAACTCCAATAATTGCCAAATAACCTAATCCGAAAGTCAGGGCAGTAATTGGCATGAATTTCCCTATGCCGCCATACTTTCTCATATTTACTTCATCTTTCATGCCATGCATTACTGATCCAGCACCTAGGAACATACTTGCTTTAAAGAAGCCATGAGTTAGTAAATGCATAATTGCAAATGCATATCCAATTGGACCTAATCCAGTTGCTAATATCATGTATCCGATTTGTGACATCGTTGATGCAGCTAAAGCTTTTTTAATATCATCTTTTGCAGTTCCAATAATTGCTCCAAATAACAAGGTAACTGCGCCAACTACTAACACCATTATCTGCGCTATTGGAGCCTCATCAAAAATAAAACTAGATCTTGTAATTAGATAAACACCTGCCGTAACCATTGTTGCTGCGTGAATCAATGCTGAAACTGGTGTTGGTCCAGCCATCGCATCACCAAGCCAAGATTGAAGTGGAAATTGTGCAGATTTTCCACATGCTGCCAATAGCAACATCAATCCAATAGCAGTTAGTTGAGTTGTTGATGCACTTTCAGCTTGCGCTTTAATACCTGAAAATGAGACATCACCAAATGTGGCAAATGCAATCATAATTGCCAGTGATAAACCAACATCGCCAACTCTATTAGCTACAAAAGCCTTCTTAGCCGCTGTTGCGTAAGCTGGTTTTTGGTTCCAGAAACCGATTAATAGGTAGGAGGCAAGTCCTACGCCTTCCCATCCAACATATAGATTTAGATAAGAATCCCCAAGTACAAGTAATAACATCGCGGCAATAAACAAGTTTAAATATGCAAAAAATCGCCTTCGGTCTAAATCATGAGACATATAAGATATTGAGTAGATATGAATTAATGTTCCAACTCCAGTAATTAAAAGTACAAAACAAATAGAGAGCTGATCAAGTAATAGCGAAGCATCTACGTTAAAAGCACCAACTGATATCCAAGTAAATAGTTTTTGGCCTACTGCCCTATTTTCTTCTGGTCTTGCTTGCATCGCCAGAAACTCAATTATTCCAATTGTAAATGTTGATGCAGAAACTGTAGTAGCTAATACATGACCCCATGAGTTTGCTTTTTTACCAGCAAGTAAAAGTAATGCTGAACTGAACAGTGGAAGTGCAATAAACCACACTAAATTTGCTGATGTTTGAAGCATTATCTTTTCAACAAACTTGCATCATCAACGGATGCAGATCTACGGGAGCGATAAATGGTTACAATTATTGCCAGCCCCACAACTACTTCACATGCTGCAACAACCATAGTAAAAAATGCAACCACTTGTCCTTCAAGATTGCCATTAATTCGTGCAAAGGTAACAAATGCTAGATTTGCCGCATTTAGCATTAACTCTATACACATGAAAACAACTATGGCATTGCGGCGAACAACCACTCCGATTGCTCCTATTGTAAATAATATGGCTGAGAGGTAAAGATAATTAGCAATTGACATTATTTATCTTCCTCGGTCTGCTCTTTTAACTCAAAATTAGAAGTTTCAATAATGTCTCCCCGTGCCTGAAGAACTGCTGAGATTGAAGATGGCGCAGGATTTCCAGTTGGTAGCAAAGCTGGTACATCTACAGCGTTATGGAGTGCATAAACTCCAGAGCCAGGTAATCCAGCAGCATCCTTTAGCTCTCCTTTTCTAAATCGTGCAATTGATAAATCCCGCTGAACAAATTTGGATTTTGCTTTTTGACTATGGGCTAACACCATTGCACCAACCGCTGCGGTAATAAGAAGAGCTGAAATTACTTCAAAAGCAAAGACATATCGAGTGAATAACTCTACGGCTATCCCTTTAGCATTTCCTTCGGAATTATTGACACTTAGTCCTACGACAGGTCGACCAAATGTTGCACGTGATAGTAGCGTGACAAGCAAGCCACCAAATCCCAAAGCTGCAACTATTGAAATGATTCTTAATCCTTTAATGTTTTCTTCTAAAGAATCTGAAGTATCAACTCCGACAAGCATTAAAATAAATAAAAACAACATCATAACTGCACCGGTATAAACAACTATTTGTACGATTCCCAAGAAGAGTGCTTCTTGAGCTATATAAAATATTGCAAGTGTGACCATAACCCAAGCGAGCAATAATGCAGAATGAACAGCTTTTTTAACTAACAACATGCCAATTGCAGCAACCACCGAGAGTGGAGCCAGAACATAAAATAAATAGGATTCAGGTGATGCGGTTGTACCGACATCTAGAGCAACGTTAATCATTCTTCGCAATCCCTTGTGATGGATGAGAACTGGTAACCTCGCCGCGGTAATAATTACTATCATCTGTGTTTGGGTACATTGGATGTGGTGGTGGCACCATACCGGCACGTAGTGGGCCCAAAAGATCATCCTTTTCAAAAATCAATTTGCCTCGAGTGTTGTCAGCTAACTCGTACTCATTGGTCATAGTCAATGCTCTAGTTGGACAAGCTTCAATACATAATCCGCAGAAAATACAGCGCAAGTAATTAATTTGATAAACCTTGCCATAACGCTCACCAGGAGAGAATCTTTCACCTTCTTTATTATCCGCACCCTCTACGTAAATTGCATCAGCCGGGCATGCCCATGCACAAAGTTCACAACCAATGCATTTTTCTAATCCATCAGGATGCCTATTTAATTGATGGCGGCCATGAAACCTTGGTGCAGTTGGCTCTTTAACCTCTGGATACTGGACTGTATTGACCTTCTTAAACATAGTTTTGAAAGTTACCCAAAAACCAAGTAATTGCTTTCCGAAACTAGCAGTATTTTGATTGGTAATTGGCGCCTTAGATCGATCAGCGTGAGCCAAACCAAATTCATCAGAACGTGGGACTAAATCATCAGCCATTTATCTGCTCCGCTCTTGAGTTTGGAATTGACGGTACTGGAAAGCTCGGTTCAGGTGCCTTAATCTCTCTTGATGCTTTAGTTAATTCAGCTTTCTTACGATCCAATAATGTTGTTATGGCAACATAAATCAACGCTATCGAGAAAATAAATGTTGCTATTAATCCACGTGATGCACCTTGTTGTGACATAACCCTTAAAGTAGAAACAACTAAAATCCATGCCAATGAAAATGGAATTAAAACTTTCCACCCAAACTTCATAAATTGGTCATACCTTAACCGTGGAAGTGTTCCTCTTAGCCAAACAAATATAAAAAAGAATCCTAGTACTTTTATAAAGAACCAGACTAAAGTAAACCAGCCACCTAACCATTGTTCGGTAAAACCTAATCCTGGCAATGCTCGATATCCACCTAAAAATAAAGTAGTAGCTAGTGCAGAGACGGCAATGATATTTACGTACTCTGACAAAAAGAACAGTGCAAACTTAAGTGATGAATACTCGGTATGAAATCCGCCAACTAATTCACCTTCGGCCTCAGCCAAATCAAATGGTGCTCTATTAGTTTCACCTACCATTGAGATTGCATAAATAATAAATGACGGGAAAAGTATCACTGCAAACCACCACTGATCTTGAGCTGCAACAATTTCAGATGTAGACATAGAGCCGGCATAGATAAAAACTGCAACAAGAGATAATCCCATAGCAACTTCATATGAAATTACCTGAGCAGAGGATCTAAGCCCACCAAGTAGCGGGTAAGTAGAGCCAGATGACCAGCCTGCTAACACAATTCCATAAACACCAACCGATGCAATAGCAAGCACATATAGCACCCCAACTGATAGATCAGTCATTTGCATAACAGTTGTATGTCCAAAGAAATTTACTTGTCCAGTAAGTGGAATCACAGCAAAGGCCATAAAACATGCAGTCGTGCTTATAATTGGTGCAATAACAAATACAACTCTATCTGCAGCTTTGGGAATCAAATCCTCTTTTAATGCCAGCTTAACTCCATCGACTAATGCTTGAAGTAATCCAAACTTACCTACCCTATTCGGGCCACTTCTTTGTTGCATTCTTGCGACAATTCTTCGTTCACCCCAAACTGACATAATTGTCAAGAAAACACAAACTGCAAATATTAAAACGCCCTTTAGAACAATTACCCACCCTGGATCTTGACCAATTAGTTCAGCATTACTCATGCTTTAGTTACCTTTACTACTGAGTTACTGACCACTGATAAATTTCTAATTAATTGACTATTTAGTGAATTTCTAGGAAGCCATACAGATGATTCATCGATGTTTCCTATTTGGCACGGCAAGGTTATAGCTCCATAATTATTTGAAACCCTTACGTGCTCTCCACTTCTAACATTTAAAGTTTGAGCTCGAGAATTACTAATAATTATGGTCGATTTTCTAGCGGTTCCAGCCAAGTTTTCTTCACCATCTTGTAGCGATCCTTTATCTAACAAATTTCGCCAAGAAATTAGGACAGCCTCATCACCACTAACTTTTTGAGCAGCAGTAGGATTTCGCATTTTCATATCTCTACTTGGCCCGTCCCAATTTCCCAATGAATCTAGCTCAGCCCTAGCAGATTTAACTGTTGGTAAGTTAATAGGTTTACCAATTTCATCTGCAAGCATGGAAAGAATTCTTACATCACTTCGATTTAGAGTTTGATCGATAGCAGCTTCAAATTTGCGAACTTTACCTTGCCAATCCATAAATGAACCGGATTTTTCTACAACGGCTGCTACCGGTAAAACAACTGATGCAATTTCTGTAATATCACTTTGGCGAATTTCTAATGAAACAATAAATTTCTTAGATAATTTAATCTTTGCCTCAGCCGAGATATCCATTGGATCCACACCACCAATTAATAGTGCCTGTAAATCCGAATTCACCATTTCATCAGTGCTCATTCCGGGTTCATTTGAAATTGAATCAATCGACCATGCTGTAGCCATATCTATCCGGGCTGCAGGATCTGAAATTGATCTATTACCTGGCAATAAGTTTGGTAATGCTCCAGCGGCTATCGCTCCACGCTCTCCAGCTCTTCTTGGTACCCAACCTAACTTGGCTCCGGAATCAGCTGCTAATTTTACTACTGCAGATAAAGCACCCTCGGTTTCAGAAATTCTCTCACCTAATAAAATGACAGATTTACCAGTTAGTCCAGAAATATTTGTAATAGCTTGAGTTTCATCTCCAGCAGTTGTTCTTATTAATTTAGCTTTGAGCTTCTCGCTTCCACGGCTTGCTAGTGGAGCAATAGTTGTGACTTTTATTGATCGCTTATTTACTTGCTTGTAAATTCTAAGAAATACTATTGGCGACTCATCCTCAGGTTCAAAATTCACTAAGAGAATATGATCAGCATTGTCTATATCTTTATAAGTAGCAGTTAACTTGGTTGTCTCAAGAAACTCTGACTCTTCTTGACTATGTCTGCGAGCGCGAAAATCAATATTATTTGTACCAAGTGCAACTCTGGCAAATTTACTGTAACCATACGCATCTTCGATTGTGGCTCTACCGCCGACCAGTACACCACTTCTAGAATTTTTTAGTCCTTCAGCGGCTGCTGCTAATGCCTCTGGCCAAGATACCTCTTGTAATTGTCCATTTGAATCTCTAACCATTGGTGATTTAACTCTATTTTTTGCAACCTCATACTTGAACGCCCAACGACCTTTATCGCAATTCCATTCCTCATTTACATCTGCATCTTCTCCAGCAAGTCTTCTTAAAGTTTTACCCCGGCGAACATCTGTGCGCATAGCGCAACCTGAAGCACAGTGCTCACATGCCGAATCTGTTGAGACTAAATCAAATGGCCGAGCTCTAAATCTATATGAGGTTCCAGTTAACGCACCTACTGGGCAGATTTGAACAGTATTTCCTGAGTAATAAGAATCAAATGGTTCTTCTTCATAGATACCAACCTGTTGCAGTGCACCACGTTCATTCAATGTAATAAAAGGATCACCTGCGATTTGTTCAGAAAATCGAGTACATCTTGCACAGAGCACGCACCGTTCTCTATCTAATAAAACTTGTGATGAGATTGGAACTGGTTTTTCAAATGTACGCTTAATGCCTTCAAATCTTGATTCTGGTCGGCCATTAGACATCGCTTGATTTTGAAGCGGGCACTCGCCACCTTTATCGCAAACTGGGCAATCTAGTGGATGATTAATTAAGAGCAACTCCATAACTCCCTTTTGTGCTTTATCAGCAACTGGCGAAGTTAATTGCGTCTTAACGACCATGCCATTTTCAACTGGAATTGTGCAGGATGCTTGCGGTTTTGGAAATGCCCTACCATTAATTTCAATATCCACTAAACATTGGCGACATGCACCGGCAGGCGCTAATAATGGATGGTCACAGAACCTCGGAATTTGAATTCCTAATTTTTCTGCTGCTCTAATGACCAATGTTCCCTTTGGAACTGTAATTTCAAATCCATCAATAACACAGGTAATCATTTCAATTTGAACTTGAGACTCTGTTCCTAATTCTTGGATACTCATTTAACACCTGCAGTTTCAAACAAAGTCGAAGCCATTGGATCAAATGGACATTTACCAGCAACTAAGTGATCTAAATACTCTTGGCGGAAATATTTTAGTGAGGAAATAATCGGACTTGCTGCTCCATCTGCTAACGCGCAAAATGATCTTCCCATAATGTTGTCGCAAAGATCTAATAACTTATCCAAATCTGATTCACTGCCACGTCCTGCCTCTAAATCTTTAAGAACTTGAACTAGCCACCAAGTTCCTTCACGACATGGCGTGCACTTGCCACAAGATTCATGTTTATAAAACTCAGTCCACCTTAAAACTGCCCTGACTACACAAGTAGTTTCATCAAATATTTGCAGAGCTTTAGTGCCAAGCATTGATCCGGCAGCTGATACGCCTTCGTAATCAAGAGGTACATCTAGATGAGAATCAGTAAAAATTGGAGTAGATGAACCACCTGGTGTCCAAAACTTTAATTTATGTCCACTTCTTACCCCGCCAGAAATTTCTAGAAGTTGTCGCAATGTAATTCCTAAAGGTGCTTCAAATTGTCCTGGATTATTTACATGCCCAGACAATGAGTACAGAGTGAATCCCTTACTTTTTTCAGTTCCCATACCTGTAAACCAGGCCACACCATTGCTAATAATTGATGGCACAGATGCAACTGATTCAACATTGTTAACTACGGTTGGTTTTGCATATAGCCCGGCGATTGCTGGAAATGGTGGGCGAAGTCGAGGTTGACCGCGAAAGCCCTCAAGGGAATCCAGTAATGCTGTCTCTTCGCCACATATATATGCACCGGCTCCAACATGAAGTACTAGTTCTAAATCAAATCCTTTACCCAGAATATTTTTCCCAAGAAATCCTGCTTTATATGCATCTTCAATTGCTTGTTGCACTCTTCTGACTACATGAGTGACTTCACCTCTAATATAAATAAAGGCGTAATTGGCCCTAATTGCATAGGAGCCAATAATTACTCCTTCGATTAATACATGTGGGTTTGCCATCATCAATGGCGTATCTTTACAAGTTCCCGGTTCAGACTCATCTGCATTTACGACAAAGTAATGCTCTTTATTATCTCCTTGTGGAATAAATCCCCACTTATTTCCAGTAGGAAAGCCAGCACCACCTCGGCCACGTAATCCAGAATCTTTTACTAATTGAATTACCTCATCTGGCTGCATAGCGAGCGCTTTAGCAATTGCGGCATAGCCACCATTGCGCTTGTAACCTTCGATTGTAAATGAATCAGCTTGATCCCAACTTGCAGAAAGTACTGGAGTTAACTTACTCATGCTCCACCTTTTGCCTTCTTAAGTCCTAAGAGTGAGGGCTGACCTGCCTGCACACCTTCATTTGCTAATCCATCAGAGATTCCAGCCAGCACTGCAGAGTTTTGTTTCCAAGTTCTTAAAGATTTTGGACCGCGAGTAGGGGCTGGAGGATTTCCTGCTCGAGCGCTATCTACTAAATCTTTTACAGATTGAACAGTTTGATTGTCATAAAACTCCCAGTTGACCATAACTACAGGTGCATAATCGCATGCCGCATTACACTCAATATGTTCCACTGAAACTTTTCCATCACCAGTTACACCATCATTTTCTAGATTTAGGTGTTCCTTAATTGATTCAAAAATTGCATCTCCACCCATGACAGCGCACAAAGTATTAGTGCAGATACCAACATGATATTCGCCCACCGGCTTTGATTTATATTGAGTATAAAATGTAGAAACTGCAGTTACTTCAGCAGTAGCTAACTCTAACTTTTGTCCTATTAATTCAATTCCTTCATTTGTAACATAGCCATCAATAGATTGGACATAATGTAAAAGTGGCATGATGGCAGATCGCTTGCGTGGATAACGGGCAATAATTGAGTCCATGATTGAAATTTGTTCTGGTGAATATGCCATCAGCGATCAACTCCTCCCATAACAGGATCGATTGAAGCAACTGCTGCGATCACATCCGCCACCTGCCCACCTTCACACATTGCAGCGGTGGATTGTAAATTGTTAAAAGATGGATCCCTAAAATGAACCCGATACGGTCTAGTTCCACCATCTGAAACTAAATTGACTCCAAGCTCACCACGCGGGGATTCAATTGCCGTGTAAACCTGACCTGCTGGAACTCTAAATCCCTCGGTCACTAATTTAAAGTGATGTATTAACGCCTCCATTGACTCACCCATAATTTCACGGATGTGATTAAGTGAGTTACCCATTCCATCCGCTCCCACTGAAAGTTGAGATGGCCAGGCAATCTTTTTATCTGCAACCATTACTGGCTGTCCCTCTAACTTTTCTAATTTTGCTACACATTGCTCAATAATTCTTAAGGATTGTTCTAACTCTTGCATTCTGATTAGGAAGCGACCATATACATCACAAGTATCTGTGGTTGGAATATCAAATTGATAATCTTCATAACCACAATAAGGCTGTGCTTTTCTTAAATCCCAAGCAAGCCCAGTAGATCTAAGTACTGGTCCGGTAATTCCTAATGTTGTACAGCCGGCTAAATCCAGATAACCAATTCCTTGAGTCCGCTTGATCCAAATTGAATTGCCAACCAAAAGTTTTTCGTTATCCTTAAAATTATGTCGCAAATCCTTAACAGTCTGTTTAATTTTACTTAATGCCCCTGCTGGCAGATCTTGTGCAACTCCGCCTGGTCTGACATAAGCCATATTCATCCGTAATCCAGAGACTAATTCAAAGATATCTAAAACTTTTTCCCGCTCTCTAAAGGCAAAAATCATTGGTGATAGGGCACCTAGCTCTAACGCCCCGGTACCGAGTGCAACCATATGAGAAGAGATCCGATTGAACTCCATCATCATTACCCGGATTACTGTCGCTCGCTCGGTAACATCATTTGTAATACCAAGTAATTTCTCAACACCTAAGCAGTATGCCGTCTCATTAAATATTGGTGATAAGTAATCCATTCTGGTTACAAAAGTTACGCCTTGAGTCCAATTTCTATACTCGGTATTTTTTTCAATTCCAGTGTGTAGATAACCGATACCACATCTGGTTTCAGTAATTGTTTCGCCCTCTAATTCCAAAATTAATCTAAGAACTCCATGAGTTGAAGGGTGTTGCGGGCCCATGTTTACAACTACCCGCTCCTCTTTAGTTGCTCCAATTTCAGTTACTAAAGAATCCCAATCTCCACCAGTTACTGAATAAACTCTGCCTTCAGTAGTTTCTTGGGAAGATGCATATGGATCGGTGAAGGTGGTCATCGATAACTCCTGCGCTCTGATGGAGCTGGCACAGTTGCGCCTTTGTATTCAATATCAATTCCACCGAGTGGATAATCTTTTCGCTGTGGATGTCCTGGCCAATCATCTGGCATCATAATTCGAGTTAAGCCAGGATGGTTATCAAAAATTATTCCAAACATGTCGTATGTTTCGCGCTCATGCCAATTTGTTCCAGCCCAAACCTCTACCAGTGATGGGATATGTGGATCTTGGTCAGAAACACTTACTTCTAATCTAATTCTTTGATTTCTAGTTATTGAAAGCAGTGAATAAATTGCATGTAGTTCTCTACCTGATTCATTTGGATAGTGAACGCCATTAACACCAACACACATCTCAAACCTAAGCTCATCTCTTAAAATTTTAGCTACTTCAAATAGGCGATCGCGCTTAACAAATAAAGTTAATTCACCACGATCAACAATAACTTTTTCTATTGCATCGCTAAATAATGGATATGCTCGCTCTAAATCATCGGCAACCTGATCGAAATAGGTACCGAATGGGCGTTGAGTTGAACCTGTAATTACCGTCGAATTTACTAGCCCACCAAAGCCAGAGGTATCACCTGATCCAGAGACACCAAACATTCCTTTTTCACTCATGCTAATAATCCATTTAATTGATGGGTTGGTTTTGCTGCTAAAGCTGCGGCTTCAACCTCTTTAATAATCTTTTCCCGATTTGCGCCAAGTTTTTCATTTCCAATTTGCTCATGTAATTTTAAGATTGCATCCATAAGCATCTCTGGGCGAGGTGGGCAGCCTGGTAAGTAGATATCCACTGGTATAACGTGATCTACACCTTGAACGATGGCATAGTTATTAAACATTCCGCCTGAAGAGGCACAAGCACCCATCGCAATTGACCACTTAGGTGCTGCCATTTGATCATAAATTTGTCGAAGAACTGGCGCCATCTTGTTACTAACACGACCTGCAACAATCATCAAATCTGCTTGCCTTGGCGAGGCACGAAAAACTTCCATTCCAAATCTTGCTAAATCGTAACGGCCAGCACCAGCTGCCATCATTTCGATTGCACAACATGCCAAACCAAAGGTTGCAGGCCAAAGGGAATTTTTTCGCATATACCCAGCCAACTTCTCAACAGTTGTAAGTAAAAATCCGCTAGGCAACTTCTCTTCTAAACCCATGCTTAATCCCATTCCAATCCACCACGGCGCCACACATATGCATAAGCGACAAAAACTGTTCCAATAAACAATGCCATTTCAACTAATCCGAAAACTCCAAGTTCATCAAATGTAACTGCCCATGGATACAGGAAGACTATTTCAATATCAAAAACAATAAAGAGCATTGCAGTTAAAAAATATTTGACTGGGAATCTTCCGCCACCTGCTGCTTGAGGTGATGGCTCTATTCCACACTCATAAGCATCAGACTTAGCTCTGTTATATCTTTTTGGACCGGTCAGAGCTGCCGCTGCAACAGAAAAAATTGCAAATCCAAACCCAATTGCTCCAATGGCAAGGATTGGTACATATGGATTAAATGAGGGATTCATACGGTCAAATCCTATTCTTTACTCAAGGCAACTTTTGCCATCTACGCCTTATACCCAATGTGAACTGCGACAATTCCAAAGGTTAGGTCCTGCCAAGCGATGGTTTTCCACCCAGCATCCCGCATTTTGGACGCTAATCCTTCTTGATTTGGCCAAGCCCTAATTGACTCAGCTAAATACACATAAGCTTCGGGATTTTTACTTAGTTTTCTCGAAATAACCGGCAGAGCTTTCATCAAATAGTTCAAGTAAATTTTTCTAAATAAGAAATTAGTTGGGTGCGAAAACTCTGCGATGACAATCTTCCCGCCAGATTTAGTTACACGTAAGGCATCCTTTAAGGCCAAGAGAACATCAGAAGTATTTCTTAAACCAAATGAAATTGTAGTTACATCAAAAGAGTTTTCTTCAAAAGGAAGATTTAAGGCATCTCCCTGTACGAACTTAATATCCTTATTTCTTTTCTTTCCAATTTCTATCATTCCCTTGGAAAAATCAAGTGCTATAACATCTGCGCCTAAATCAACTAGAGGCCTTGTAGATGCACCCGTACCTGCAGCTATATCCAATATTTTCATACCAGAGTTTGGACTTATGATCGATGTAACAACTCTTCGCCAGGCTTTAGTTCTGCCAAAACTCAATAAATCATTTAAGAAGTCATATCTATTCGCTACACCATCAAACATCTTTGAGACATCATCCGGGTCTTTATTTAGATTTGCTCGTACCACACCCCCATTCTTATAGGAGTAGGCTTGTGGCACAAATCCAACAACTAGGTGGGCTTAAGTAAATCATGTCTGTTTTAATTACTTCTGAAGTGTTAGGTGAACATCCCTTATTAACCTCAATCAGTACAGATTTAAAAATCTCAACAACCTGGGTACGTGGTGGAGATGGCTTAGTGGGCTTTGGCGAATACAAAAGATTTGAGGTTAAAGGAAAAAATAGATTCAAAGAGGCTAATAACTGGTGGCAAAAACAGTTATCGGCTTTTACTATTAATAATAATGTTCATGGAATTGGTACCGGTCCAATTCTATTTACATCCTTCGCATTTGATCCAGAAGATTTGTCAGTTTTAATTATTCCGAAGATTGTAATCGGCCAAAAAAGTGGAAAATCTTGGATAACTTGGATAGGTGAAGGCAAGCAACCGAAGATAAGTAAAATTATTAATTCACCAAGTAGTGGAAGTATTACTTGGGAGAACAACTCAATCGATGAGCAAAAATGGCAAAGCCAAATCTCGAAAGCTGTAACAGCTATCCGAAATGGAAGACTAGAAAAGGTAGTTCTTGCTAGAGACCTAACCGCTACTTCATCTACCGATATCAATATAAACAACTTACTGCAACGACTTGAAATTGATTACCCCTCAACCTGGGTATTTCTAGTAGATGATTTGGTTGGTGCCACCCCCGAGTTACTTGTTCGATTAAGTAAATCTATGATTACCTCGAGAGTTTTAGCAGGAACAATTCAGAAGACAGGTCATGAGGATCGTGATTTAGCCCTTGCCGCATCACTTGCTAAATCTTCAAAAGATTTAGAAGAGCATGAGTATGCAGTCAAATCTGTCGCTGATGCGCTTGCTCCATTTTGTTCATCAACGAATGTTCCTGAATCACCATTTGTTTTACATCTTTCTAATGTCATGCACCTTGCTACAGATGTAACTGGTGTCCTTACTGATAGTGCTAAAAAGACTGATATTTTTACATTGATTGAAAATTTACACCCTTCGGCTGCAGTGTGCGGTACACCGACAGAAGATGCAAAAAAATTGATTAAAGAATTAGAACAGTTGAATCGAGATAGGTATGCAGGCCCAGTTGGTTGGATTGATGCAAATGGCGATGGTGAAATTGCCATCGCATTAAGGTGCGGAATCCTAGGTAACAACAACAAAACTATCAGAATATTTGCTGGGTGCGGAATAGTTGCAGGCTCTGATCCGGTAACAGAGTATGCCGAAAGTCAGGCTAAATTAATGCCTATGCGCACTGCATTAGAAACTCTTTGAAAAATTTCTTTTAGATTTTTTGCATTTTCACTTCTACTTGGTACGGAAACAATTACAACACTCAGACCGGTTATTGGTTTAGAGATTAACTGATTTAACTCATCTAAATTTGAAACTCTAGATGATGAAACCCCAAAACCATCTGTAATTTTCAATAAATCTAAGTTATGTGGTGTACCAAATATTTGTTCAAAATTGTCGGCATTAGATTGCGGAAGTGTAGAAAAAATTCCTCCACCATTGTTGTCTATTACAAAAATTCTGATATTAAGTTTTGGTGAATTAGCAAGGGCTGAAATATCATGCAAAAAAGTGAGGTCTCCCAGGATTGCAGTGGTCGAATCAAACTTCTCTGCAATTCCGAATATGGTAGAAATATTTCCATCAATGCCCGCTAATCCGCGGTTCGCGAATACTTCAATGCCACTTCTTGGGTGAACGAATGCCTCGATATCTCTTACTGGCCTTGATGAGCCTATAAAAACTGCACTCCCGTCAGCTAATTGCTCACAGATTTTAGTAATCACTTTCTGCTCAGACCAAGGTAAATTTTCTAACTCCTTAGCTGCGATATTTGAAGCTTTATTCCAAACCTCTGAATTTGTGGCATCGCTGGTTATCTCATCTGGGAGCTCGCTCAGTAATATCTTTGCTTCACGCCTACTATCTATATTCTTAATTCTTGGGTCGATAACAACACTTTCATTTATTGAGACAATGAATGAGTTTATACTCCTAGATAATGTTGTTCGGCCAATTGAAATTACTTGCTTAGGCTTTAATTGTTGTGAAATTTTTTGATCTGCAAGAAAAATTGAAGCGTGTGCAACAGAATTTGGAAAACTCAATGGATCTTCAGCAATAACTGGCCAATTTAACTTCGAAGCAAAATCAATAACCTCGCTTTTGGTATACCCAGCCCGATCATGACCTACTACTAGTACTCCAGTAGAAACCTTCAATTTACCTTTAATTTTATTAGCAAAGTTAATGGGAGTGATTTTAATACCAGATAACCAATCCTCTTCTGCCGATGAAATCAATGGTTCGTCGAACTGAATATTTAAATGAACTGGACTACCAGTTAAATAACTTTTTATATTAGTGTCACTTGCAATGTCATGAGTTTTGATTGATTGAAACATATCGATTTGATCAGTAGTTTGATTTGCACCAGTTCTTCTAAGGCGAGCTGGACGATCGGCCGTAATGATTAAGAGTTTGTTGACACCATGAACTGATTCAAGTGCCGCAGGTAAAAAATTTGCGGCGGCTGTTCCACTTGTACAAATAACTGCGACATAATTATTAATTGCCTTAGAGATTCCTAGAGCAAAAAAAGCAGCCCCTCGTTCATCCAACTTCACATGCAGGTTTATTAGTTGCTTGTTCGCTGCTTGGCTTAGAGCGATTGAAAAAGGAGCATTTCTTGAACCAGGAGACATAACAAAATCACTTACTCCTACTTCAATTAGTTGCCTAATTAATGAATGAGCCAATTTGGTTGAATCACTCACATTAAGCCCTCCTGATAAATCTGGTTAATCCTATTGTGCCACCAAGTATGCCTTTCTGGTTCTACCATAAATTTATCAATCAGATCAGGAATAACTTTTCTATTTATGATTACTCCATTACTTATACTCAATGGCATTGTTGTTATGTCAGATTTAAATAACGCACCAGTTCCTAAACCACAGGCTCCATATAAATTTGGAATCGATTGTGCCAGGGATAAACCATGTGAAATTCCGATACTGCTCTCTAGTGCACTTGAGATGACTACTGGTAAATCCACTTTTTCAATTAACTCTAACGCTTGGGTAATGCCACCAGATGGTGCCCATTTGATTACTGCAATATCTGCAACTTCTTTTAGTAGGGCATAATCTTGATTTGAATTTTTTCTAATAGACTCATCAATTGCAATTTTGATTTGAGTTTTCTTACGTAACTGTAAAAGTTCTGCCAGTTCAAGACAAGGCTGTTCTACATAGTCAATTTTCCCATTAAATGTCTGCTCATAATGTTTAAGATTCTCAATAGCCTGATCTAAGCCCCATTGGCCATTTACATCTAACCTAAACTTCGCATCTGGAATATGATTTAGTACCTCAGCTAACAATTCTTGATCTTTTTTAAAATCATTTATTTTTACCTTGATAATCTTGCACCCTGGAAATTTAGTGAGCAAATTTTTTACCTCTGCTACTTTTACATTTGGTAACGTTGCATTTATTTCTATACCTTCGCGAATTTTCTCAGGGGGCTGAATGGTTGCACTTTCTAACGCAGCCTTGAGCCAAGTTGCAGATTCTTTACTTCCATACTCAATAAATGGCGAAAATTCACTCCAGCCAGCTGGGCCTTCAAACAAGGCAATTTCACGAATATTTAATCCACGAAAATTAGTAATGAGGGGTAAAGCAACAACCTTTAATTCATAGGGAAACATAACTACGGGCGCTTGGGAAATTTATTGAAGTCTGGTTCGCGCTTTTCTTTGTATGCGTTACGACCTTCTTGACCTTCCTGGGTTAAGTAAAAAAGTAGGGTTGCATCTCCAGCTAACTGTTGCACCCCAGCCAAACCATCATCTGCAGCATTAAGGCTCGCCTTTAATAATCGAAGTGCCATAGGAGAGTGACGAAGCATTTCTCGTGCCCAAGAAACAGTTTCCGCTTCTAATTCATTAATTGGTACAACCGCATTTACTAATCCCATATTCAAAGCTTCTGAAGCATCGTATTGACGGCAAAGGAACCAAATTTCTCTTGCTTTTTTTTGCCCTACGTGTGCAGCTAAAAGTCCAGCTCCATAACCACCATCAAATGAACCCACCATTGGCCCGGTCTGGCCAAATTTTGCATTGTCCGCTGCAATAGTTAAATCACACACCACATGTAATACATGGCCACCCCCAATAGCCCAGCCTGCAACCATTGCAATTACTGGCTTAGGAGTGCGACGAATTTGAACTTGTAAATCTAAAACATTTAATCTGCCAATACCTTTTTTACTAAGAGCATCGTCGCCTAAATATCCGTCATCTCCACGAACATTAATATCTCCACCGGAACAAAAAGCTTCACTACCTTCGCCAGTGAAAATAATTACACCAACTTGATCATTATCGCGGGCAAGGTTAAAAGCTTCAGATAATTCAAAAAGTGTTTGAGGACGGAAAGCGTTTCTAACCTGAGGCCGATTAATTGTAATCTTTGCGATACCGTCTGCCACTTGATACTTAACATCGGTAAATTTTTCACTGCCAACGCCTGATTGCCAGTTAGGAATTGATCGATCTCCTGGTTGACGCTTAATTGGCTTACTCAAGATACTCTCCAAGGTTTTAATCGGATTTAGATAGCGATAGCCTACGATGATTATGGTGGAAAAAAAACTGCGCCCAATAATGCCTATTCAGGCTGAGTGGTCAACCCCACAATTACAAGAAAATATAGCTGTAGCCCTCGAAGGTTCTGGCGCTGCTTTATCTACTACAAAACTTAAAATCAAAGAAGTCGATGAAGATGTAGCCCTAGTTGTCAACTCATCTGGTTCAACAGGAGAGGCAAAAATAGTTGTAATTTCACGTGCTGCCTTAATTGCATCGACTAACGCAAGCCATAAGTTTTTAGGTGCCGTTCCCGGTGATACTTGGTCACTACTTCTTCCAACCACACATATTGCTGGCCTAAATGTAATTATCCGTGCTACAGCATTAGGAACAAAAGTTATAGATAATCGAGGCGTTAACAAGTATGAAGATGCTGATTTTATTTCAATTGTTCCAACCCAGCTTCATAAGGCTATTTATCAAGATCGGAAATTACTTGAGCACCTAACAGCTGCTGAGGCCGTGCTTGTAGGTGGTGGGCCTTTGGATAGTAATCTTAAAAAATTAGCGGAGAGTAAGCATGTAAAGATAGTTACAACTTATGGCATGACCGAGATGAGCGGTGGATGTGTTTATAACAATAAGCCACTAGAGGGTGTTAAATTTGAAATAGATAACAATGGTTTAATTAAATTAGCTGGACCTATGCTAGCTAAGGGTTATTTAGGAGAAGGTGGCACAATCAATGCCTTTGATGATTCTGGTTGGTTTACAACTACCGACCTTGGACAGGTTAGCTCCGGATTACTAAAAGTTATTGGAAGGGCTGATGAAGTGATAATTACCGGAGGTGAGAAGATCTCCTTACCATTTGTTGAAGATCAAATTAAGAGTATCTTTCCAAATACTCCACTAATTGTTTTTTCAATCCCAGATAAAATTTGGGGGGAGAGACTTTGTATTGGATCCATTACAAATATATCGCTTGAGGAAATTGGAAATAAATTAGGGCCGATCTTAAAACCAAAAACTTTATTTTTATTTAACGAAATTCCTACTACCGCCATCGGGAAACCAGATCGGCAAACTGCTAAAAAAATGGCCTTAGAGATAGGATTAAACGATTGAATAAATGGATTATTGGCGCCAGAATTAAAACTCTACCAGCTGCAATATCGCCGGTACTTATTGGCACAAGTTATGCAGAAAAAATAAACTGGATTAATGCCTCACTTGCATTGGCGGTTGCGCTTTTCTTACAAATAGCAGTTAATTTTTCAAATGACTTCTCAGATGGAGTAAAAGGTACAGATAACTTGAGAGTAGGCCCAGTTAGATTAGTTGCTTCCGGGTTAGCAACTGCAACCGCGGTTAGGAATGCTGCGTATCTTTGCTTTTTATTGGCTGCAATGGCTGGCTTAATCTTGTCTCTGAGTATAAGTAAATGGTTAATTATTATCGGCGTGATATCAATTTTAGCGGCTTGGGGTTACACCGGAGGCAAAAAACCATATGGCTACATCGGATTTGGTGAGTTGTCAGTATTCGTCTTTTTTGGACTAGTTGCAACTATTGGTAGCTACTACATCCAAAGTCAAGAGCTAAATTGGCAAATCTTACTTTTAGCTATTCCGGTTGGATTTTTATCATGCGCAATATTAGTCATCAATAATCTCCGTGATATTTCAAGTGATAAATTGGTTGGGAAAAGAACTCTCGCCGTGCTAATTGGTGAGCAGCAAACTAGATATTTTTATGTAGCTTTATTAGTTATTGCTCAGCTAGTTTCACTTGTTGCAAGTATAGTAGAAATTAAAATGCTTCTTACATTAATCTGCACTCCTTTATTGATTAATCCAATAAAAAAGATTTTATTGGGGGCAAAAGGAGTTGAATTAATCCCAATTCTCGAAAAAACCGCAAGATTGCAATTGCTGCTAGCGGTAATTACCGCCGCCGCCCTATTTAACTAAAATGGTATAAAATATAGCTATGTTGAAATATTTAATTGTATTTATAATCGTTGTAGATATTTATACGCTTGTTGATTGTGCGGTTACACCACAGGAAAAGGTAAGAAGATTTCCTAAGTGGGCCTGGCTATTAATTATTATCTTTACCGGTATTTTTGGTGATATTGCTTGGTTTATTGCAGGTCGACCAAGAAGACCTGGCCAAAATAGGGGCGGTAAAGGAAGAATTATTCCACCTGATGACAATCCAGATTTTCTTCGAAAGTTATAAACCAGAGTAAGTGTGTTTACCAGTTCCCCAAATATTTATATAAATATAATTAAATAAAAAAGTAGAACCAGCAAGTAAACATAACCAAGCTGCTTTTCGTCCACGCCATCCAACTGTAACTCGGGCATGTAGGTAGGCAGCATATGCAACCCAAGTTATAAAGGCCCAGGTCTCCTTTGGATCCCAACCCCAATACCTTCCCCAAGCAGCCTCCGCCCAGATTGCACCTGCAATAACTGAAAATGTCCAGAGCGGAAAGACCAACGCAATAAGTCGATAAGACAAATTATCTAATCTTTCAAGTGTTGGTAATTTTTGCAACCAAATAGGCCTTGAACCTTTTTGCTCATAACGATCTAAAATTAAGTAAGTGCCAGCAATAAAGTTGGCAAGTAAAAAAACGCCTCCAGAAATTATTGCAGCTGAAACATGTATCACTAGCCAAGTTGATTTCAAGGCTGGAACTAATGGAGCACTTGGCCTATAAAGCAAAGTTACAGCAGTACCTAGCGTTATTAAGATTGAAATAGAAGCTGGTAGTGCGAGCCAACGCATTTTGTATTTTGCAAGTGCAAATAAATAGGCAATTGAAAAAGATAATGCGCCAGTAATTGAAAACTCATACATATTTCCCCAGGGAACACGATTTGCCGAAATGCCCCGAAAAATCACTCCAGCAAACAAAAGAAGTGTCGCTATTAGCATAAATGCTGAACCGAGGCGGCCTATACGTTCAGTTTTAGAAAAATCTAACTTTGTTTTCTTAACTGTTATTTCGGGAGTTTTTACTGACCAAGCCACTTCGATTGCATGGGCAAGAAATGCAAGTGCATATATCACCATAGCTGAATAAATAAAATTATTAGATAGTAAAGCAGCTGACCTATCACTCACTGCTAACCTCCTTTATTAAATCTTCGATCTCTTCTTTTAGACCAGGTATTTCATTTTTTGAAAGGCCGGCCACTTGAGTTTTCCTACCTTGCTTCACCCAAATTCTTCGCTGCCTAGTAAAAAGTGAAATCAATAACCCTAAGATCGCAAGTATTGCACCAATCAGCGCATAATTCTTTCCCGGATCACTAACTATTTGTAAGTTAACCCAAGAGTTCCATCCTGTAAATGTGATACTCCCCTCACCAAAATCATAAGTTTCATTTAGAGATAAGGCTTTTAGCCCAATTCTTTCCATATTAGTGGTGTTAATTCGATATACAGATTGTGGAACTCCAGAATCTAAACCTAAATCACCTTTCCAAATAGAAAATAATAATCTTGGATCTAAAACCTCCGGGTATGAGGAAAAACCACCGCGAATTGGATCTCGATCAGCAGTTGGTAAGAAAGAACTTACAAATCCAATTTGCGGCTGCATATCTGGAACTTTTATAGCTCCAATTGAAGATAAATTACTATCTTGAGGCAAAAATGGAGTAGGTCCTTCAAATACAACTTTGCCTTGTTTATTTTTTACAATTACGATTGGTGAATATCCGTTTGCTTGTAAATAAATTTTGGTATTGCCATAAGAAAGTGGCTGGTTTACTTTAATTATCTTTAGCTGCTCTTTAGAGCCAGCAGGGTTTGCAGTAGATACGGTAAGAGTGTAATCAATCGGAGAATTAGTAACCGAGTCATATTGGGCTTTAAAATCTTTTACCGTAATTGAAAATGGAGTAAGCGAGTCCTCTTTTTGATACTTGCCAAAACTTAGTAAATCATATGATGTTGGCGTGTTAATAAATCTATCGCCAACATTAAGTATTGCATCTCCCTTACTTCCAAGGAGTGAACCAATCCCTACTCCTATAAGAATTAAAACAAGTGATAAGTGAAATAGCAGGTTACCACTCTCTCGCGCATACCCCTTTTCAGCTGATATCGAATGTTCTTCGCGCCTTACTCTAAATCCTTTTTTCTTTAAATATTTCTCAGCATCATCTAAATTAATCTTTTTAATCTCCGTGAAATTATCTAATCGATCTAGATACTTTGGGGTAAGTGGAGGCTGAGCCCCTATAGCCTTAATATGTTCGATGCTGCGCGGAAGTACGCAGCCAATTAATGAAATAAAAAGTAATAGATAAATAGCGCTAAACCATGGTGAGCTATAAACCTCAAATAAACTTAATCGATCTAACCAAGGCGCCAGGGATGGATTATCAATAAAATATTGTTTAACTTGAAGTGGGTTTTGTGTCCGCTGCGGAAATAGTGAGCCAGGAATAGCAGCAATTCCTAGAAGCAGTAACAAAATCAAGGCAGTTCGCATGCTAGTAAGTTGGCGCCAGCACCACCTAAGGAATGACCTGCTATCTAATACGGTACTCATCAAATCAAGGGGATAAATCCGGAAATTAAATCTCTTAGGGAATTCATGAGTTGATCCCAGAGATTACTTACCTGCAATAAACCAATTAAAATTAAAAGTCCCCCGCCTATCTTTGTCACTAAACCACCATTACGAGCAACTAATTTGCGAAATGGTTCTGCTTTATCTAAAAACAAGCCCATCAGTATAAAAGGCAGCCCTAAGCCTGCACAGTAGGCAGCTGAAAGGATTGCGCCACGTTGTGCAGTTGCACTTTCAAAAGCTAAAACCTGAACTGCACCTAATGTTGGGCCAATACAAGGCGTCCAGCCAATCCCAAAAGCAAATCCAATAAATGGCGCAAAAATCAATCCAGTTTTAGTTTTAATATTTGGTTTATAACTTCTATAAAACTTCTCAGTAAATGTAAAAATTAATCCAAGAAAAACAGTAATTAATCCTAAAATTATTGATAATACTCTTGAATTCTGCGAAATGATTGATCCAAGTTGACCAAACAGTAACCCATAAGAAATAAACAACATAGTAAAACCGGAAACAAAGAGAATTGATCCAAGAAAAACTCTACCTTTACTTTTCACCGAAGCCATTCCAGATGCATAGGATAAATAACCTGGTACTAGTGGAATAACACAAGGTGAAAAGAATGAAACAATTCCAGCCAGAGCTGCAATACCCATTGCAACTAAAAGGTTGCCATCAAATATTTGATTTATAAATAGCTCACGCATCAGCTAAAACCTTATCCAACATTTTTCTTAGGCCAGCAACCGTTACTTCGCCGCTGATTCGAACTGCTACCTTTCCATTTTTATCAATTATTAAAGTCGTCGGAATAGCATTTGGAATAAGTGAGCCACTAAATCCTAATAGGATTGAATCATCTATAAAGGTTGGGTAAGTAATTTTAAAATTTTCATAAAATGCCTTTGCAGAAGAGAGATTATCTCTAGTCAGAATTCCTGCAAATTGAACTTCGGGATACTGAATTGAAAAATCCTGTAGCACCGGAGCTTCAGCTCTGCATGGAGCACACCATGATGCCCACACATTAATTACAGAAACTCGATTGGGATCTAAGGTGATTTCGCCAGAAGTTAAAGTAGGGCCAGAGATTTTAGGAGCAGTTTTCCGATCCGGTTTATCTAAAAAAAGTGAAACACCACTACCGGATACAAATGCATTTTCACTTTGAATAGTAGACCCAGGATTTGAACAACTAGTTACCATCAATACCATTAAAAAAACCGATACGAGTCTCATGATTTTTTTGGTAATAAATGCTTTGCTGGTTCAGAGTAAGAAACAGAGGTAATCATTCCTTCACTATCAAGTTCGAAAGAGGTTACAGAAGCCAAAGTACATTCTCGTTTGCGAGGATCATGTAAGAGTCTGCGACCTTCTATTGCTGAACGTAAAATCCAAATTGGTAGCTGATGTGAAACACATATCGCATCCTTACCTCCTGCTGCATCCCTGGCTAAAAATAATGCCTTGAGCATTCTGCGAATTAACTCCTCATATGGCTCACCCCACGATGGACGCCATGGATTCCAAAGGTGCCGCCAAGCTTTAGGATGGCGAAGAACGCCACTTCCTAATTCAAACTTTTCTCCTTCAAAAATATTTCGTGCTTCGATTAAATTTGAATCAGTGGTCAAACTTAAATTATGTTTAGTAATAATTGGTGCGACTGTTTCTTGCGCTCGTTGTAATGGTGATGAGTGAATTGCTCCTAGATTAAGCGAAGTAGACCAGTCGGCAATTGTTTTTGCCATTTGTATGCCACGATCACTTAATCGCCATCCTGGTTGCAGACCATAGAGAATTTTCTCTGGATTATGAACCTCTCCATGTCTAATGAAATGAATGCTCTGAGCCATGTCTTAAGCATAAAGCAGAAGATTTATCGCTTGTTCGCTATGGTAGTGATATGACGCTCATGGAAAAGCGAGTTGCGTTCTTTGATGTAGATAACACCCTATTGAGGGGGTCGACCCTATTTTTTCTGGGACGAGGAATGTATCAAAGGGGATTTTTCACAAAGAAAGATATCTCAGCATTTGTACTGGCAAACTTAAGGTATCGGTTGACTGGAAAAGAAAATAAAGAAGAAATAGTTAGATTTCAAAATGCAGCTTGTGAATTTATTAAAGGCCATAACGTTATTGAAATTGAGAAAATTGGACAAGAAATATATGAAGAGTACGTCTCTCCTGCTATTTGGCAAGGAACTGTAGAAATTGCCAAAGAACACCTCTCAAAAGATGAGGAAGTTTGGCTGGTAACTGCAACGCCAGTTGATATGGCTAATTTAATAGCAAAACGTCTCGGCTTTACCGGCGCACTAGGAACCAAGGCTGAGATTAAAAATGGTATTTATACTGGGAAAATGATTGGAAATTTACTTCATGGTAAAGAGAAAGCTTCAGCAATTAAAGAATTGGCACTCTTAAGCGGATTTAATTTAAAAAATTGCTACGCCTATTCAGATTCTCATCACGATATTCCTCTTCTAGAGTCAGTTGGAAACCCAAGAGTAATAAACCCAGATGCCCTACTTGAGATACGTGCTTATCGAGATAATTGGCCAGTTTATGATTTTAGGCGGGCTCGTAAATTGAAAAAGTTATTAGGTCCTACCGCCGGAAGAATCGCAGCCGCCATATCCCTGATCTCGCCAAGAAAGCATAGAGGTAAGTAGGGTAGAGAAAACCCGAGTAAAGTAGGCCAGTTATGTCAAAGCTAGCCATTACTTTTGCAGATGAACTTCGAGCGCGCTCAGATGATGATTTAGCTTCACTATTTAAACTTCGACCCGATTTAGTGACACCGGTTCCAAATGATTTCACAGCACTTGCTGCGCGAGCAACCTCAACTCCATCTTTGGTAAGAGCATTAGATTCACTTAACCTTTGGCACTATCAAATAATTGAAGCTGCTTGCGTTTTAGCTGAACCATTTAAGAAATCTGAAATTGTTTCTATCACAAGTCAAGAAAGTAATTTCGCTTTAGATTATTTGTGGCAAATGGGATTACTTTATAAAGAAGGAAATAACTTTCGAACACCATTCAACCTAAAGTTACTAATTGGTGACGAGCCAATAGGATTAGGTCCGGAGTTAGGCAGTAAAGTAGATTTTAGTAAGTTAAAAGATGTACCGAAGGGTTCTGCAGAGGTACTTTCAAAATTAATTTGGGGCCCACCAAGAGGACAAATTTCAAACATCAAAAAACCTGGTACAGCCATTGGTTGGTTACTAGAAAACAATATTTTGGTAGCGCTTGATTCAAATACTGTTGCACTCCCACGAGAGTATGCAATTAAGTTACGAGGAGATAAAGTTCATAAGGAGTTAAGTTCAAAACCAATTAAATTAACTGGTAAAACTGTAACTCAAAAACAAGCAGATCTTGCTGCAATAGCGAATATTTCAACAATTTTAAGATGGTGTGAAGAATTCTTACATAATTTGTCAGATGAACCCCCAACTGCATTACGAACTGGTGGGATCGGTGTTAGGGAGTTAAAAAGAATTGCTGAACATCTTGGCGTTGAAGAAAACTGTGTAGGTTTTATCGCAGAACTTTGTTACTTAGCTGGATTAGTTGTAATTGATCCAGATGATCAAATTCTTCCTACAAGTTCATTTGATATTTGGTTATCAAAACCTTCAGAGGAGCGATGGTATTCACTTGTCGTGTTATGGCTAGATACTTCACGAGTTAGCGGATTAATTGGCAGAGGACCTGATAAAAATATTGCACCCCTTGGACCAGAGTTAGATCGAGCGGGAGCCTCGCTGATAAAGCGAACAACACTAAAGATTTTATTTGAGAATTTAGAGGTTTCACCTGAGATACCTTCGATCAAAGAAATAGTTAAATGGTGGAACCCGCAAAGATTTAATGGTGATTTTGTTGATTGGAGTTTACGTGAGGCTGAATGGCTAGGCATAACTGGCCAAGGAGCACTATCCACCTTTGGACAAAATTTATTATTGTCAAAAGAAGAATTAGGTATTGAATCTGCTCTTCCAAAGCCTGTTGACCATATTTTAATTCAAGCAGACAACTCTGCCGTAGCACCAGGTCCACTAACAGCAGAGATCTCATCTGAGATGGGGACTATTGCTGATATTGAAAGTCGAGGTGGCGCAACTGTATATCGCTTTAGTGAAGCCTCTATTAGGCGAGGATTAGATCATGGAAAAACTGGGGATCAGATTAAAACTTTTCTAACAAAGACTTCTAAAACCCCAATGCCGCAACCATTAGAGTATTTAATTACAGATGTTGCCAAAAGACATGGCAAGTTAAGAGTTGGCTCTGCGCACGCATATATTAGATGCGAAGATGAGGGATTAATTCAACAAATTTTGCATGATAAAAAGTGTGAACACTTAAGGCTTAGAAGAATTGCCCCGCAGGTATTAGCTACGGATTTTGAGTTACCAGAAGTAATAACAGAATTGCGCGAGTATGGATACTTACCTGCCGCGGAAAATGCAAGTGGTATCTTACTTTCACAACCAAATTTAAGACGAGCTAAATCAAGACCTAAGCCACCCAGAATTATCGCTGAATTTTCTGCACCAAAAGAGAGTGTTATTGCCTCAGCAGTAAAGACAATAAGAGCCGGCGAGCGCAGTCGAAAAGTAGAGCCAATAATCCCTGGTACATCTTCTAACGAAACTCTAGCCTTGATTAATCAATACATTAATAACCAGCAAACAATTGCAATTAGTTATGCAGACAATAATGGTGGGGTTATAAATCGAATTATTGAACCTATCTCAATATCACTTGGGACATTAACTGCCAAAGATGAGGCCTCAGGAGAGATTACGCAGTTTCGTATACCTAGAATCAATGGAGTAGCGCCAGCCTTCACCATTTCCCAAAATAAGGCAGACTTAGACCTATGAGTGCAATTTCAGCGATCCAAAGGTTAGTTGAGTGCGAATCGCCTACCGAAGACCTTTCAGCATGCCATTTAGTTGTAGATCTTGCTGTTGAGATTGCAAATGAGGTTTTATCAACACCTGCTGAAAAAATAATCGAAAATGGAAGACCGATATTTTGGTGGGGATCAAAAAAGCCAAAAATCACTTTGCTTTGTCATTTAGATACTGTTTGGCCGAAGGGCTCCTTTAATCCAATCTGGCAAATTAAAGATGATACTGCAACTGGGCCTGGTGTATTTGATATGAAAGCCGGATTTATTCAAGCACTTTATGCACTTGCAAATTTAAATAATATTAGTGACAAAGTTGCTTTGATTGCTACAACTGATGAAGAGACTGGTAGTACTTCATCAAAAGATTTGATTATTAGGTTGGCTAAGTCTTCAGAAGCAGTTTTGGTATTTGAAGCATCACTGGATGGCAAAGTTAAAACAGGTCGTAAAGGTACTGCCATGTATCAGGTTGCAGTTACCGGAAAAGCTTCTCATGCTGGCCTTGAACCTGAAAAGGGAGTTAATGCCACTACCGAATTGGCAAAGCTTGTGATGCAAATATCTGCTTTTGAAAACTCTAAATTTGGTACCACAGTTGTACCAACTGTTATGCAATCAGGAACAACTACAAATACAGTTCCAGCGTTGGCCAAGTTAGATATTGATGTTAGATCCTTTACCCTAGAAGAATTAAATAGAATAGATAAATCTATTAGAGAGTTAAGAAGTGATATTGCTGAGGTTAAAGTCAGTGGTGGAATTAGTCGACCACCTCTTGAAGAATCAAGCTGTAAAGAGTTATATGAAAAACTTGAAAAAGTTGCCAAAGGGCTAGGTTTAGAGCCAATAGGAAGTGCACATGTGGGTGGCGCTAGTGATGGAAATATTGCAGCATCTACCGGTGTAAAGGTATTAGATGGATTGGGAGCGGTTGGTGTTGGGGCTCATGCGCCAAATGAATCAATCAAAATATCTTTAGTGGAGCCAAGAATTAAATTGATTTCAGCCTTTATTAGTGAGTTGCTTTAATGAGCGATGGCCCACTAATTGTTCAGAGTGATAAAACTCTATTACTTGATATCGACCATGTATTGTCTGATGAATGTCGTCGAGCAATCGCAGCCTTTGCTGAGTTAGAAAAATCTCCAGAACACATTCACACCTATCGATTAACTCCCCTAGGTTTATGGAATGCCAGAGCATCTGGACATGACGCTGAACAAGTAATTGATGTTCTAATTAAATACTCAAGATATGCAGTTCCACATTCACTTTTAGTTGATATCGCTGAAACGATGTCACGTTATGGTCGCTTACGGCTTGAAGCTCATCCAGTTCATGGCTTAATTCTGGTTTCCAATGATGCCGCTGTACTTAAGGAAGTAACTAGAGGAAAGAAAGTTGCACCGATGCTTGGCCTACAACTCGATGATGAAACCATAGTTGTTCATCCAGGACAGCGTGGTTTTTTAAAACAAGCTCTATTAAAACTAGGTTGGCCAGCTGAAGATTTTGCCGGATATGTTGATGGTGAGCACCATGAGATTGCGCTAAACCAAGATGGCTGGAAGATTAGAAAATACCAGGAGTTAGCTGCTGAAGGATTTTGGCATGGAGGTTCTGGAGTAGTTGTACTGCCCTGCGGTGCCGGTAAAACTATTGTGGGAGCTGCTGCAATGGCACATGCAAAGGCAACAACTTTAATTTTAGTTACAAACACAGTTGCTGCTAGGCAGTGGCGTGAGGAATTACTTAAACGCACTGATCTAAATGCCGATGACATTGGCGAATATAGTGGGGCGAAAAAAGAGATCCGGCCAGTAACAATTGCTACTTATCAAGTGATGACCACTCGTAAAAAAGGTGTCTATGCACATTTAGATTTATTTGATGCAATCGATTGGGGCTTAATTATTTATGACGAAGTTCACCTATTGCCAGCTCCAATATTTAGATTTACGGCAGATATTCAATCCCGGCGGAGATTAGGTTTAACCGCGACCTTAGTTCGAGAAGATGGTATGGAAGGTGAGGTTTTTTCATTAATAGGGCCGAAAAGATTTGATGTACCTTGGAAAGAAATTGAAGCTCAGGGTTACATTGCTCCAGCCGATTGCGTTGAAGTAAGAATAACTTTAACTGATGCTGAACGATTAAATTATGCTACCGCTGAACAAGAAGATAGATATAGATTTTGTGCTACTTCACAAACTAAAAAAGATGTTGCAATTGCACTTGCTAAGCAACATGCCAATGATCAAGTTTTAGTTATTGGGCAATACTTAGATCAATTAGACCAACTTTCAAATGAGTTAGCTGTTCCTGTAATTAAAGGTGATACTCCGATTAAAGAGCGAGAGCGTCTATTTGCTTTATTTAGAAGTGGTGAGATTAAATGTTTAGTGGTATCCAAGGTTGCCAACTTTTCTATTGATTTACCAGAAGCAACAATTGCCATCCAAGTATCTGGAACTTTTGGATCTAGGCAAGAAGAAGCACAGAGGTTGGGCAGAATTCTTAGACCAAAAGCTGATGGCCGAGGTGCTCGTTTTTATTCGTTAGTTGCGCGCGACACGGTAGATCAAGATTTTGCCCAAAATCGACAGAGATTTTTAGCTGAACAAGGATATGCATATCGAATTATTGATGCAGATGAAGTATTAAATAAGAATTAATTTTTAATCGCTTTAGTAAACCTGTCTAAATCCACTCGCCAGTAATCATGTACTTTGTCATCTATCAAGATGACTGGAACCTGTTCACCGTACTCTTTCTGTAACTCGATTGATGAATCAATTAATTCTACCTCTAAATTGAAATTGAGTTCTTCTTTGACTGAAATAATTCGATCGATGGCAATTTCACATAAATGACAGCCGGATCTGGAGTAAATCTTAACTTTTTTCATTTAACTCCCAGATTCATTGATCCCATCTAGGTAAATAATACTGTTAATCTACGCGGATGCGCATAAAATCCTATTTCCTTTCACTGGTAATTGCGCTCTCATTTTTATTACCAATTCAGTCAGCTTCTGCTGTTAACATCAAAATTGCTCCTGCCAATTGGCACTCAATTTATGCAAGCGGTATTGATTCTTTTAAGCCAAATAAGCAAAGGTTTTTCTCAGCAAATATTGAAAAGAAAAGTACTTTTGTTCCTATCTACAACAATGTTCCTGCGGTTGCAAAGGATGCAATACAAGCAGCAATAGATATTTGGGCGCAGTATTTCAAATCTGATGTGCCCGTTAATGTCAGTATTGCTTGGATAAGGCCGATAAATGATTCTGTTTTAGCCTCTGCAAGTGCTAAAAATGTTTATGCAAATTTTGCAGGCGCTCCGGATAAAACTCTTTACTACTCATCTGCATTAGCTAATGCCCTTGCTGGGCGTGACTTAGATGTTAACGACCCAGAACTAGTAATTGAAGTATCATCAAATGCAAATTGGTACTTTGGAGTAGATGGAAAATGCCCGCCACGAAGTTATGACTTAGTCTCGGTAATTTTGCATGAGATGGCACATGGTTTGGGATTTATGTCCGGAAGTTACTATGACAGTGCAACTGGCGAGGGAAGAATTCTTCAGCCAACACCCTTTGACGCTTATGCACAGTTACCAGATGGCAGAAGGCTGGTTGATTTACCATCGCCATCACTTGAAGCGGGTAAAGCAATGACAAGTACTTTGTATTGGTCAGGTGCCAATGGCATAAAGGCAAATAATGGAATTAGGCCACTTCTATTTACTCCTGCAGTATATGAAAGAGGATCTTCAGTTAGTCACTTAGATGAAAAAACTTTTTCAAATACCGGCGAAAATGCAGTTATGACACCAAATTTGGATGCAGGGGAAGTTTTTCATTTACCTGGTCCCTTGCTTCTAGCTATGTTTGAGGATTTAAGACAAGTACCACCTACTGGGAAAGTCACTGGTGTGCCTGATTCACCCCAAAATGTTAAAGCATTTGTGAGTGATAGGAGTGCAATAATTAAATTCGATCCACCGCCTAGTTTTAGATTTTCACAGGTCGATGGCTACCAAATTAAGAATTTAACAACAGGTGAAACAACTACTGCAGATCAAAGCCCAGTAGTAATTTCGGGTCTAAAAAATGGAAGTAAGTACACTTTCTCAGTTGCAGCCATAAATAGTGCTGGCTCCTCAGTTGCAATAAAGAGCAACCAAGTGACTCCGCAAGCTACTTGGAGTAGCTTGGTAATTGACAAAGGAGCAGATGCAAAATACTTGGCTTCAACTGTCTTTCTAAATAGACCGGTTATTGCTTACACTGATAGCAAATCTGGAGATTTGAAACTAGCTACTTTAGTTAGAAATAAATGGAGTACACAGGTTGTCGATGGCAATAGTGATAAATCTGGTAAAACTTTAAATAATGTGGCGGGCTATCTTTCTTTATGTACCTCAAAGGTTGGTAAAAGTAACTATCTTCACATTTTCTATACCGATGTTACAAACAAGGATTTAAAGTATGCACTCTACGATGGCAAAAAATGGAAATATGAAACCGTCGATGGCGATGGACCAAGAGCTCAAGATTATAAGGAGGTTGACCGAGTCAGAGGTGCCTCAGATGTTTCAATCTCAAATGCCTGCGCGGTAACAAATGATGGTATTCAAGTCTTTTACCGCGATGAATCTCAAGGAATTCTATTAGGTGCAGTAAAACAAGATGGCGAATGGATTTATGAAATAGTTGATGGCGAGAAAGATACCGATAATAAAACTACTGGGGATGTTGGATTTCATTTAAAATCAGTTACGGTAGGGAAAAAAGTTATTCTCATTTACGACTCAGTAAAAGGTTTTGATGCCGATAAGAATGTAACTAGGGGTGAAATTCGCTACGCGACTCGAAGTACAACCTCAAATCTTGACTGGGAATTTAAAACCTTGGCAATACCCTCTGATCGAATTTACGCAGCTGGCTATGATGTTGCAATATTTAATTCTGGCAAAGGAGTAGATATGGGTTGGTTTGCTGCTGGCGGTGCGTTGTTTCCAAATCCAGATCAACTTAAGTTTCAAAGTAGTAAATCTGAATCTTTAGATTCATATACAACTGAATCTTTCGGTACGCCAAATTCACCACTGGCTATTGATGAAAAACTTATATTGTTTAGCTGTGAACTCAGATTATGCGTGCTTAGTAAAAGTAATAAATCAGTCTCGCTGGTTTCAAAGGAAACAATTCAAAAGGATGCAAAGGCAGATTTACTTATTTTAAATAAGATCAGATACGCCGTTGCCGGCGTATCTGGAAAATTAACTTTATTTAAATCTTAATCAAAGATTACTTAGCGTTACGACGCTGAATCCTAGTTTTTTTAAGTAGTTTTTTATGTTTCTTTTTTGCCATGCGCTTGCGGCGTTTCTTGATTACTGAACCCATTTTGCTCCCTAAAGTTTTAACCGATGTTTTAAGTTTACTAGTTAATTACTACTAAACCAAAACTTTTGCCCGAGTCGGTTACCAAAACTGTGCCAATATCTGCGTTTGAATCAATCACTACTGCCGGAGAGGCAATGGTATAGGCATTAATCAGCTCAGCTTTTTTTCCTAATTCTAATATCACTGGAATTGGAGTTTTTGGTTTCAAATTTGAGATACCTTTGATAGCACCAGAAGATAGAAATGTTGCCCATGAGTTTTTTCCAGCGGCCACTAAGGCAGTTGATCTGCTTAAATATCGAACATTCCATACCGGTTTATTCAAAGCAGAGAATTTGGTGATTGCAGCCTCTAATTTATTTGAATAGGTAACTTTCCCACCTTGTAGTAAACCTTGATCAATTGAACTCCAGGTTCTGCTTGTGCCTTTTAGTGTCGCTCTTGCAACCTGTTGGACTACTCCAATATTAGAAATTTTTGCAGTTATTGCATCTATTTTCCCAATTGAATTTGATTTTAATAATTTTTCACCGCTGCTACCAATAAGAGTAATGCTTTGATCACTATTAATGATTGCAGAATTTATTTGCGTAGATTTGCTTCCAATTATTACCATATTAGAAAAAACTCCAGTTTTATTCGCTGAAAGGAAAAAGCCCTTACTGTTAATCCCCGAGTAGGTGTTTCCTAGGATTGCTAAATTACCATCTGACATCAAAATCTTTTTTGGATAAATAACTTCAGTAGAGGAATATTCAAATGAGTTAATTAAAATTCCGGTATTACTCACCTGCCACAGCTTTACTTTATTTATTGGCGAATTAGGCACTGATGGTGGAGTTATTGGGACATTATCTGGATTTAACACCCCAGTGGAGTTGCTAGCTGGTGAGGGTTGAATAACTGTATTACTTGCACCTAGTACCCAGATACTTCCATCATTATCTAGTGCAATTGAGGTAGCGATTTCATTACCTTCATTACCTAATCTGACTGACCAATTCTGTAATCCAGTAGCTGTATAACTAGTTAAAAAACCATCACTTAAACCAGTTAATACTCCTGTTATCCAGTTTGAGTTAGCAGACTCTGTTGTTCCAGCCAGAAAAATATTTTTACCACTAAGTGCAATATCACTAACCTGATCATTATTTGAATAAGGTAAATCGATAATAGTTTTTAATGCTTTTGCCGATATAGCGTAGGAGGGACTTGGAATAAGGGTTAAAAATATTAATGAAATAACAAAAACTTTTTTCAAGCCAACTCCTGCGACCTCTTTTTTGCAGCAGCCATCGCCTTTTCAATAATTTCATCTAATTTATTATCATTAAACACTTCAAGCGCTGCTGCTGTTGTTCCATTAGGGCTCGTTACATTTTTACGTAATGTTGCCGCATCTAGGCCGCTTTCAGTAAGCATTGCGGCTGCACCAGTGATTGTTCCAATTGCCAGTTTGGTTGCGGTATCCATAGAAAGACCAAGGCTGACACCAGATTTGATCATCGACTCAATAAAGGCAAAGAAGTAAGCCGGGCCTGAACCACTTAGTGCTGTTACCGCATCTTGTTGTGACTCTTCTACTTCAACAACTAAGCCGGTGTTTTCTAGTAGCACCTTTGTTAGTTCCAAATCGCTGTTAGTTGAATTTGTACCAGCTGAGATAACTGATACCCCTTTACCGATTTGAGCCGGAGTATTTGGCATTACTCTCACAACAGCATTTTTTGATTTTAGTTTGCTTTCAATAAATTTTGTTGTTTTTCCAGCAGCAATTGATATGAGCAATGCCCCTTGCTCAAGATCAGTACTTAGCTCCAATAAAGTATTTTCTAGATCTTGAGGCTTAACAGCAAGAAAAATAACATCACAGCTGCGAGCAATCTCATGAATACTGCAACTTTTTACCTGATAATCGTTCACTACCTCTTGGGCTCTAATCTCATTTTTTTCACTTATAAATATTTGTTCTGCTCTTATCGAAGAATTTAACAGGCTTTTAATTAAAGCAGTGCCCATAATTCCAGCACCGATAAATCCGATACTTTTGCCAGTCATCACCTGATTCATACTTAAAGCCTACCCAATTAGTCTTTAACCTTGCTTAAGCCTTAAACTGCGACTCTATGAAATCTCAGAAAGTGCCTAAATCAAAATTGAGTGAGAATGAGTTTGCGCCGAATTTTGCGCGGGATTGGGTTGAATTTGTTAACCCAGATAACTCTGAGGAGATTTTTAAATGTGATCTGACCTGGCTAACCTCTTACTGGCAATGTATTTATGGAAATGGGTGTTGCGGTATTGATGCAGATAAGCCAGATGCTGGCTGTTGCTCTGATGGTGCTTACTACACCGGCAAAGAGGATGAGGTAAGAATATTAAATAGTGCAAAAAAATTAACTAAATCTGAATGGCAATTTTATGATCAAGCTCGTGATAAATCCAAGAAAAACTTAAACATAAGTGAGATTGGATTAGATAGGGATCGAAAGACTAGAAAAGTAAATGGATCTTGTATTTTTCTGAATCGAGTTGATTACCAGGCACCTGGTTACACAGGAAAATTTGGCTGTGCTCTACACCATCTTGCGAAAAAACAAGGAGTTCATCCAACAGAGACAAAACCAGATATTTGTTGGCAACTGCCATTACGTAGATCTTGGGAGAGTAGAGATACTGGCGACAAAGAGATTACTGTTGTTGTAATCGGTGAATATGAGAGATCTGCCTGGGGTGAAGGCGGTGCTGATCTTGATTGGTACTGCACAAGTAACTCTGAAGCTCATATTGGAAAATCACCGGTGTATCAATCGAGTAAAACAGAATTAATTAAGTTGATGGGTGATGCTGGATATCTAGAATTAGAAAAATTATGTGACAGCCGTATGGCTGCGATTGCGGCAACTAGAAAAGCACAAAAGCGACGAGAATTACCTTTATTTGTGATTCATCCAGCGACAAGGGCTGTGCAAGAACAAAGATAGTCAGTGCTAGCCATTAGATTATCGCCATGGCTAAAGCACCTGCGAAAGATCCATTTCGATGTGTGGAGTGCGGTTGGAGTGCCACAAAGTGGGTAGGCAGGTGTGGTGAGTGCCAAGCTTGGGGCACAGTGGAAGAAATTTCTGCCCCAAAAAAACTTTCTTTAGTTGCTGGAAATGTAACAACAGCTGCTAGGCCAATTGGTGATGTTGATCTTGCTAGCGCAAAAGCGCGATCTAGTGGTGTTGGTGAATTAGATAGAGTTTTAGGTGGCGGATTAGTTCCTGGTGCTGCCATCTTATTAGCTGGTGAACCAGGAGTTGGTAAATCAACATTGTTATTAACTGTTGCCGCAGAGACTGCAAAACAAGGAATTCTCGCTTTATACATAAGTGGAGAGGAGTCTGCATCTCAGGTGCGCCTGCGAGCTGAGCGTCTTAAGGCAATTGATAAAAATTTATGGCTCGCAGCGGAGTCAGATTTAGGGGCGGTTATTGCTCAGATTGATTCAGTCAAACCTGAGTTACTTGTGATTGATTCAATTCAAACTATTTCAAGTTCAACAGTTGATGGCGCACCAGGTGGTGTTACTCAAGTAAGAGAAATTGCTGCTGCGTTAATTAGAATTGCAAAAGAAAGATCAATTACTTTAGTTTTAGTTGGGCATGTAACAAAGGATGGATCTATCGCTGGACCAAGACTCTTAGAGCATCTAGTTGATGTAGTTTTAAATTTTGAAGGCGAAAGACATTCCAGGCTCAGATTAATTAGAGCCATTAAGAATCGATTTGGAGCTTCAGATGAGGTTGGCTGTTTTGATTTAAATGATTCTGGAATTGTTGGACTTGCTGACCCAACTGGATTATTTACATCTCGCCACACCGATCCAGTTCCTGGAACCTGCGTAACTGTAACTCTTGAGGGAAGACGAGCATTACTAGCTGAGATTCAATCTCTAGTAAGCGTTGCAAATCCTGATGGCAGAGATTGGGGAAATGCAAGACGTGTAACTAGCGGACTTGATAACTCTAGAACTGCAATGACACTTGCAGTTTTAGAGTTAAGAGCAGGTATAAAGATTTCTGGTCGAGATGTTTATGTAGCAACTGTTGGTGGAATGAGAATTAGTGAACCTTCCGCAGATCTTGCAGTTGCACTTTCGGTTGCATCTGCCGCAAAAGGATTAGCCTTACCAGCAGATTTAGTTGCCATTGGCGAGGTTGGATTAGCAGGTGAAATTAGAAAGGTAACTGGAATTACTCAACGAGTACAAGAAGCAGCCCGCCTTGGTTTTAAGAGAGCCATTGTTCCAATTGGTAGCGATTTAAAAATTGCTGGAATTGAAATTTTAGAAGCAGCCAGAGTAGAACAAGCAATAAGTAAGGTAAAAATTAATTAGTTGCTTCTGCTAAATCACCAGGTGTATCTGGCATTGCAGATTTTGCGGTTCCTTTAAAGGTAAAAGTAGCCGCATCAGTATCATCTGAAACATCCACTAAAATAATTTCTCCAGCTTTTAAATCGCCAAATAACATTTTTTCAGATAAGACATCCTCTAATTCACGTTGAATTGCTCTGCGAAGTGGGCGGGCACCTAACACAGGGTCATAGCCACGTTTGGCCATTAATGCCTTTGCCGCTGGAGTTAATTCAATACCCATATCTTTATTGCGCAGGCGTTCATCTAGTTGGGCAACCATTAGATCAACAATTTGGACAATCTCTTTTTCAGTTAACTGGTGGAATACCACAATGTCATCAATGCGGTTTAAGAACTCAGGACGGAAGTGAGTTTTTAGTTCATCTCCAACCTTAGCTTTCATGCGCTCGTAACTTCCTTGTGCATCTGCCACATTGGCAAATCCAAGTGATAATGATTTAGAGATATCACGAGTTCCTAGGTTTGTAGTCATGATGATGATTGTGTTTTTAAAGTCAACTACTCGGCCTTGGGAATCAGTTAAGCGTCCATCCTCTAATACCTGAAGCAATGAGTTGAAAATATCTGGGTGAGCTTTTTCAATCTCATCAAATAACACTACAGAGAATGGGCGACGACGAACTTTTTCGGTTAATTGACCGCCATCGTCGTAACCTACATAGCCAGGAGGGGCACCAAATAATCTAGAGGCAGTGTGTTTTTCCGAGTACTCAGACATATCCAGTTGGATTAATGCATCAGCATCTCCAAATAAGAATTGTGCAAGAGTTCTAGATAATTCAGTTTTACCAACTCCAGAAGGTCCGGCAAAAATAAATGATCCACCAGGACGCTTTGGATCTTTAAGTCCAGCGCGAGTTCTGCGGATAGCTTGAGACAAAGCCTTAATCGCTTGATCTTGGCCAATTACGCGACGGTGTAACTCCTCTTCCATTCGAAGTAGGCGGGCAGTTTCAGCCTCAGTTAACTTAAATACTGGAATGCCAGTTGCAGTTGAAAGTACTTCAGCAATTAATTCCTCATCTACTTCAGCAACAACATCAAGATCGCCGGCTTTCCAATTCTTCTCGCGCTCAGCTTTTTCAGTAATCAAACTCTTTTCTTTATCACGAAGTGAAGCTGCTTTTTCAAAATCTTGGCCATCAATTGCTGACTCTTTTTCTTTGCGTGCTGCAGCAATTTTGTCATCATATTCACGAATTTCAGGAGGAACTGTCATTCTTCTAATCCGAAGACGTGATCCCGCCTCATCAATTAAATCGATTGCTTTATCTGGTAGGTGGCGATCTGAGACATAGCGATCTGCCAAAGTAGCAGCTGAGACTAAGGCACCATCTGAAATTGAAACTTTGTGATGGCTCTCATAACGATCGCGTAATCCTTTGAGAATTTCAATTGTGTGCGCAACTGTTGGCTCTGAGACCTGAATTGGTTGGAAACGACGCTCAAGGGCTGCATCTTTTTCTAGATGTTTACGATACTCATCAAGAGTTGTGGCGCCAATAGTCTGTAATTCACCCCGAGCAAGCATTGGTTTCAAAATAGATGCGGCATCAATAGCACCTTCGGCAGCACCTGCTCCAACTAAGGTATGAATTTCATCAATAAACAATATAATGTCGCCGCGGGTTCTAATCTCTTTTAATACTTTCTTTAATCGCTCTTCAAAATCTCCACGGTAGCGAGAGCCAGCGACTAAGGCCCCAAGATCTAGTGAGTAAAGCTGCTTGTCCTTAAGTGTCTCTGGGATATCACCTTTAACAATTGCTTGCGCTAAACCTTCAACAACTGCAGTCTTTCCTACACCTGGTTCTCCAATTAAAACTGGATTGTTCTTAGTTCTCCGAGACAATATTTGCATTACTCGTTCAATTTCTTTTTCGCGACCAATTACCGGGTCAAGTTTTCCTTCGCGTGCTGCTTGAGTTAAGTTTCTACCAAATTGATCTAGAACTAAAGATGTAGATGGTTGACCTTCTGCTGGTCCACCAGCTGCAACAGCCTCTTTCCCTTGATAACCAGATAATAATTGAATGACTTGTTGGCGTACTCTAGATAAATCTGCTCCAAGTTTTACCAAAACCTGAGCTGCAACACCTTCGCCTTCTCGAATTAAACCTAAAAGAATATGTTCAGTGCCAATGTAATTATGTCCTAATTGCAATGCCTCACGAAGTGATAACTCCAAAACTTTCTTAGCTCTAGGTGTAAATGGAATATGACCAGATGGTGCTTGTTGTCCTTGACCAATAATCTCTTCAACCTGGGAGCGAACCGCTTCTAATGAAATACCAAGTGATTCCAAACCTTTAGCAGCTACGCCTTCACCTTCATGAATCAAACCTAAAAGAATATGTTCGGTGCCAATGTAATTGTGGTTGAGCATGCGTGCTTCTTCTTGCGCTAAAACCACAACGCGTCGAGCACGATCGGTAAACCGCTCAAACATTGATAACACCTTTCTTTCTATGAAATAGCCTAATGGCTAGGTGGGACCTTACGCACATTGATTTGGCTGTGAATAACTCACCTATGAGTATTGGGCTACTTACGGCTATATAACCATACAACCAGGGGGTTTATGCCCAAAATTTAGAGAATTTTAAGCATTCTGGTATTTCCCAGTGTGTTGGGTTTAACACTTTCAAGCTCTAAAAACTCAGCAATTCCATCGTCATAGGATCGCAATAGTTGCGCATAAACATCTGGTTCTACTGGCGTTCCCTGTATTTCATTAAAGCCATGGGAGCCAAAAAATTTAGTTTCAAATGTTAAACAAAAAATACGCTTCACACCTACTACCTTTGCTCGATTGATTATATTCTCTAAAATTAAATGTCCTATTCCTTTTCCATGAAAATCTTTTTTAACAGCTACAGTTCTAACCTCAGCCAAATCTTCCCAAAGTACATGCAGCGCGCCACAACCAACTACCTCACCATCAACCTCGGCAACTGAAAACTCTTGGACTGTTTCATAAAGTGTTACCGTCTCCTTTGCAAGCAATCTTCGCTCTTCAATATAGTGAGAGACTATTTCCCTAATTTTTTTTATGTCAGATGTTTTTGCTGGTCGAATTACAACTGCCACTATTCATCTCCTGATGTTGGCTTAACTAATGGAAACAAAATAGTCTCTCTAATACCAAGTCCAGTCAATGCCATTAATAATCTATCAACTCCCATACCCATTCCACCCATAGGTGGCATTCCATACTCCATAGCTTTTAAGAAATCCTCATCCAATCCCATTGCCTCTAAATCTCCACTTGCACCAAGTTTAGATTGCTCAACTAACCGCTCGCGCTGAATTACCGGATCAATCAACTCTGAGTAACCAGTTGCTAACTCAAAGCCTTCAACATATAAATCCCATTTTTCAGCTACTCCTAAAATCTCGCGATGAGCACGAACTAAAGGAGAGGTGTCAATTGGAAAACCTTTAACAAATGTAGGTTTAGTTAATTTATCTTTAGCTACATGTTCAAAAATTTCTTCAGCAAGCTTTCCAGTAATCCACTTAGGATCTATTTTAATTCCAAGTTTATTAGCAATTTTCTTAAGCTCGTCATAGGTAGTTAACGCACTTACTTTTTCTCCAACGCCATCAGAGATTGCATCATATAGTGAAATTTCATTCCACTTTCCACCTAAATCAACCTCTCTACCATCAAAATGTTTTACGACATATGAACCAAAAACTGCTTTGGCGGCATCCTGAATTAAAGTTTGAGTTAATTCAGCCATAGTATTCCAGTCACCAAATGCCTCATAAGTTTCAATCATTGCAAATTCAGGTGAATGTGAGGAGTCAGCACCTTCATTACGAAAATTCCTATTTATTTCATAAACTTTTTCTAGTCCGCCTACTACACACCTTTTCAGATAAAGTTCAGGTGCAATTCTTAAAAACAAATCCATCTCATAGGCATTACTAAAAGTCTTAAATGGTCTTGCAGCTGCTCCACCATGCATTACTTGAAGCATTGGTGTTTCAACCTCTAAAAAATCTCTCTTGCTAAAAGTGTTTCGAAGTGAGGCCATAACAGCTGGACGTAATCGGGCATTACTGCGAGCTTCCGGGCGAACAATTAAATCTACATAGCGCATACGCACTCGACTTTCCTCTGAAAGTGGCTTGTGTTCTACTGGTAGTGGCCTTAAAGATTTCGCCGCTAATAAAAAGGAGTTAGCCAATATAGATAACTCACCTCGCTTTGAGGTGATTACCTCTCCAGTAACGGAAACTATGTCGCCTAAGTCAATCTCTGATTTCCAAATTTCAAGCTGCTCGTCACCAATTTTATCCAGAGAAAACATTGCCTGTAATTCAGTGCCATCTCCTTCTCGTAAATTAGCAAAACATAACTTTCCAGTATCTCGTTTAAAGATTACCCTGCCAGTTACTGATTCAATAACCCCGGTTGATACATCAATGGGTAAATCTTTATGTTTATTTCTAATCTCCAAAAGTGATGTAGTTCTAGGGACAGAGACTGGATATGGCTGTGCTCCACGATTTAAAATCGCAGCACGTTTTTCTCTTCTAATTCTCAGTTGCTCAGGTAGATCATCCTCATCAGCCATAATGAGTTAAATCCTATCGCTGCTAGGTGAGGTTATGAATTAATTACGCTCATGTACTAAGCGCAATCCGATTAAGGTTAGATCTGGTTCATGAAACTCAATAGTTTCACTAATACCCAGTACTAGTGGCGCAAGCCCCCCGGTAGCTATCACACAAACCTCACCAGAGTCAGGATATAAATCTTCCAACTCATCAATTATTCGATTTACTAAACCATCTACCTGTCCGGCAAATCCATATATTGTTCCTGACTGCAATGCCTCTACTGTATTTTTCCCAATTACAGATTTAGGTTTTATCAACTCAACCTTCCGAAGTTGCGCAGCTCTAGCAGCCAACGCTTCAACAGAAATCTCAATTCCAGGTGCAAGAGCGCCACCTAAAAACTCGCCTTTTGGCGAAACTACATCTAAGTTAGTTGATGTACCAAAGTCGACCACAATTGCTGGCCCATTTTTCCCATACAAGGTTGAGGCAGCTAGGGTATTTACAATTCTATCTGCGCCTATCTCTTTTGGATTATCTACAAGGAGTGGCACGCCAGTTTTTACACCTGGTTCAATTATCACACTTTTAATATCTGAATAGTGGTCATTAACTAATTTACGAATCTCTCTTAATACCGCCGGTACCGTAGAGCAGATTGCTATACCGCTAATTTCAAAACCTTCAACTAGAGAGCTATATTGCAACCATAATTCATCAGCAGTATCTCTTGGATCAGTTTTAACTCGCCAGGAATGTTCTAATACTTCACCACTAAATACTCCTAAAACAGTATTTGTGTTTCCAACATCTATTGTAAGAAGCATTACTTTTCCTCTCTAAAATCAAGTCCAACATCAAGAATTTGGGCTGAATGTGTAAGTGCACCGACTGCTAAGTAATCAACACCTGTGTTTGCATACGCTTTTGCATTATCTAAAGTTAAACCCCCAGAGGCTTCTAATTTAACTGCCCCGCTAGCAATACCGACTGCTTTAGTGCACTGATCAATACTCATATTATCCAGCATAATTAAATCTGGTTTAAGTAAAATTGCTTCCGATAACTGCGCAAGAGTATCGACTTCAATTTCAACTTTTTTATCAGGAAATTTTTGCTTGATCAAAGTAAATGCACTTGTAATACCGCCAGCTGCGACAATGTGGTTATCTTTAATCAATACCGACTCTGACAAGGAATGGCGATGATTTAGTCCACCACCCATTCTGACTGCAAACTTCTCTAATTGCCTAAGGCCTGGCGTTGTTTTTCTTGTGTCTCTAACTTTACATTTTGTACCTGAAATCTCTTTTACCCATCTATTGGTAGCAGTAGAGATACCGCTTAGGTGCGATAGGAAATTAATTGCAGTTCTTTCTGCTAGTAATAACTTTCGGGTATTTGCCTGAACTTTAATTAAAACTTTACCACTTGATACATTTGCGCCTTCATCCACAAGAACCTCATAGTGATTAATTCCGCAGTACTCAAGAACTGCGGCTGCAACATGTAAGCCACTTATTACTCCTTCACCTCTACAGATAAAATCTGCCGTTGATACTTGTGTATCTAAAACTGTGGCAACGGAAGTAATATCTTCACCACCAACTAGATCCTCATTTATTGCCTCTTTTACCTGCTGGAAAATGTGATTTGGTGATAAGCCAATAGCTTTTAAATTATCTCTTAGTTGGTTCATTGAATCGGCTCCAAATCAGATTTCCAATTACCGGACTCATCGATCTCAGTTGTAATTCTACTGAGCCAAGAATCAGAGCTTTGGGGGTAATCACTACGCCAATGCGAGCCGCGGGATTCTTTTCTAATTAGTGCAGATTGAACGATGGCAGTAGCTAGTAAATGTAAATTGGATGCCTCCCAAGATTCGATTTGTGGTTCTGTGCTAGTTAATTTTGAAAGCTCATTTAATGTTTGTAGCGTTTTTCGTAGTGAGGATTCAGATCTCATTACTCCGGCTCCTTCACTCATTGAAATTTGAAGTGGTAAAACTATTTTTGGATCAAGTAAAGTTGTCTTGCTTTCATAAACTGGTTCCTCTTGCGCCGGTAATTGCTTAGCTAAAGCTGCAGCGATTCGCGTTCCAAATACTAAGCCCTCTAAAAGTGAGTTAGATGCAAGTCGATTTGCGCCATGTGCACCAGTACAAGCTGATTCGCCACAGATGTAAAGCCCGGCAACAGATGACTGCCCATTCAAATCTACCTTAACTCCACCAGATGCGTAATGTGATGCTGGTGCCACTGGAATCTTTTCCTTAAGCGGATCTATTCCATTAGCCTTACATGAGGCATAAATAGTTGGAAATCTACTTTGAAAATCTTTGACTCTAGTTGCATCGAGCCAAACAAAGGGTTGACCACTTTGTTGCATTTGATTAAATATTTCTTTAGAAACTACATCTCTTGGTGCAAGATCTGCTTGAGGATGCTTTCCCACCATAAATTGTTCATTTTTGTGATTTAGTAAAATTGCACCCTCACCACGAACTGCTTCGCTGATTAATGGTTGTTGTCCACGATTGGCTAAATCTCGCCATAAAACTGTTGGATGAAATTGTATAAACTCAACATCGGCCACCTTTGCTCCAGCTCTAAGTGCTAAAGCCACACCATCTCCGGTTGAAACAGCGGGGTTTGTTGTTTGTGAATAAACTTGTCCTAAGCCGCCGGTAGCAACGACAACTGCTCGCGCCAGAGCACTTCCCACACCATCTCTACTTCCAGCACCAATAACATGAAGTAGTACACCGCATACTCGACCTGATTTACTTTTCAAAGCATCAATTGCAAGTGCGTGCTCAATTATTTCAATTCCCTTGTCGCTTTTAACTGCGGTAAGTAAGGCTCGAGATACCTCAGCCCCAGTTGCATCCCCACCAGCATGAAGTATTCGATCTCGCAAGTGTCCACCCTCGCGAGTTAATGCAATTTCACCCGTTTCAGATTTATCAAAAACAGCTCCTTGGGCAATCAATTTTCGTACAGCCTCTGGACCTTCCGAAACTAAAACATCTACTGCCTTGCTGTCACATAAGCCAGCACCTGCAATTAAAGTATCTTTCTTATGTTGATCTGGTGTATCTCCCGGTCCAAGTGCCGCCGCAATTCCACCTTGTGCCCATTTAGTTGAGCCTTCATCAATTCTTGCCTTAGTAACTAGCAATACCGACAAGCCATGAGACCTAAGATTTAATGCAGTAGTTAACCCTGCAACTCCTGAACCAATTACAACAACATCGGCTGAGGTACTCCAGCCAGGCTTTCCTGTTAGTAACCTCATGATTGTGCTCGCACGGCCATATTATCGATTAATCTGACCTGGTTAATCCAGCCAGCAATAATTGCACGCTTATTTTGAGTAGTTTTATCAGCCTTAAGAAAAGTATCCGCATCAATAATCTCTAAATAATCTAATTTAAAATTTGGTTCAGTGCTCAAAATTTTATTCATTTCATCAATAGTTGATTTTTGTAATGCCCTATAAATTACTTGTGCAGATTTTTTTTGATTGTCATCTAAAAAAATATTTCTAGATGATAAGGCAAGTCCGTTCGCATCACGAACTGTGGGCGCAGAAATAATATTTACAGGTAAATTTAACTCTTTAACCATCTTTCTAATCAAGAATAGCTGTTGATAATCTTTCTCACCAAAGATTGCTGAGTTTGGAGAAGTTAGTTCAAATAATCTTTTTACAACCGTCAGTACCCCATTAAAATGTTTCGGCCTGGATTTACCCTCGTATAAATCTCCAATTTCTCCAGCCAAAACCTCGCTAACAACTCCGGGATAAACCACACTTTCACTCGGAGTGAATACACCATCGGCGCCAGCATTTTCAGCGGTTTTAATATCACGCTCTAGTGATTTCGGATAATTACCTAAATCTTCTTTACTTTCAAACTGTAACGGGTTAACAAAGATACTCACTAAAACTTTTTTACCATTTAATTTGGCAATTTTTATTAGTGATTCATGCCCAGCATGAAGAGCTCCCATAGTAGGAACTAATACATCATATTTGTGGCGCCACAAATCCTGATCTGAATAATGTATCTCAATCATTGCTCCAGTCCTTTCCGGGTACCGGGCTAGTGAAAAAGTTTAACTCTTCCTACTTAAAGATGCCAATGTTTTTAATTTCACCAATTCCAGGAATTACTGCCTCTGGATCAATAGATAACCATGGTTTAATCACAAATTCTCTTGAACTTGCCAGAGGATGTGGAAGTTTCAATTTTTGAGTATCACTCACATTCTCACCATAAACTATTAGGTCTAGATCAATAATTCTTGGACCCCACTTAACTTCTCTTACTCTTCCCATTTGATTCTCTATCTCAAGAAGCTGATCTAATAATTCTTCTGGCTGTAAATTGGATTCGCCAATCGCTATCGCATTCAAATAATCAGGTTGAACTGGGCCTCCGACAGCTTTACTTTCCATATACTTTGAAACAATTAGACCCACTAATAATTCTTCGAGCTTTGTAACTGCAATATCTAGATTAAGTTTCCTATTTTCTAAATTTGATCCAAGTGCTATAACTGCCTTCATCTTTTAATCTCTACTTGCACAACAATATCTTTGAAATTGAAGGCGATAGGGGCTTTAGGTTTATGAACTCTTACTACTATATTTGAAACCTTTTTATACTTTCGCAAAATATCTTTGCCAATATTTTCTGCTAGAGATTCAATCAATAAAACTGGTTTTCCCGTAATATGACCATTAATTATTTCAACAACCTCTGCATAGTTTACTGTTTTACTTAAATCATCATTTAACTTCTTCAAATTCATGGCAAGCTCTACATCTACTACAAATTTTTGACCTCTACTTCGTTCCCTCTCTAAAACTCCATGGAAACCTTTCGCTGACACACCATTAACAAAAATTTTGTCGTTCATTTTCTTAACCTCTCAATTACCGCAATGGCATCCTTATGAGGCTTTACAGTATGGGTTCTAACTGCCCAAACTTTTTGTCTAGCAAGTTCAGTAGTTAATGCAATAGTTGCAAACTCTCTATCACTAGGATTCTGATTATTAATTAATTCTCCTAAAAATCTTTTTCTAGAAGCTCCAATTAATAATGGATAGCCAAGCATTTGCAATCTTTCTATACTTTTAAGTAACTGCCAATTATGTGCACTGTCTTTCGCAAAACCAATTCCTGGATCTAAAATAATTTGCTCAGCATTTACTCCCAGATTAATTAAATCAGAAACTCTATTATCTAGCTCTTCTTTAACATCTTTTACTACATCCTCATATATTGCATTTTCTTGCATCTGTTTGGAGTGACCTCGCCAATGCATAACCACATACTGAATACTTGGATTTGCAGAAATAACACTTGCCATTTTTTCATCTGCTAAGCCACCACTTACATCATTTATATATTTAGCACCGGCTGCAATTGCTTCTTTTGCAACCTGTGATCGCATTGTGTCGACACTAATTACAGCACCATCTTTAACCAACTCGTCTACTACCGGAATTACTCTGCTGAGCTCTTCATCCTCGCTAACCCGCTCAGCTCCTGGCCTAGTTGATTCTCCGCCGATATCAATGATGTCTGCACCCTCAGAAAATAGCCTTCGGCCTTGATTTACTGCATCTTGTTTAGAAAAGTATTTTCCGCCATCTGCAAAAGAATCTGGTGTGATATTCAAAATACCCATAACTAAAGTTTGACTCATTTTTACCTAGTTTGATTAATTAGAGATATTGCTTCAGCTCTTGTGGTTGGATTTAAAAGTTGTCCACGAACTGCACTGGTAGTTGTTCTTGCTTGTGATTTTCTAACACCCCTCATTGACATACACAGATGTTCACAATCGATAATCACTATAACTCCGCCTGGTTGCAATATTTCAACTAGCGCATCTGCGATTTGCGAGGTTAATCTCTCTTGAACCTGTGGGCGGCGAGCATACAAATCAACTAAACGAGCAAGTTTTGAAATTCCAGTTATTCGTCCACTTTCACCTGGAATGTAACCAATGTGTGCCACCCCATGAAACGGAGTTAAATGATGTTCACAATGCGAAAAAACCTCTATCTCGCGAACAATTACTAACTCTTTATGACCAATATCAAAAGTCGTAGTCAAAACATCTTCAGGTTTTTGCCATAATCCAGCAAAATTTTCAGCTAAGGCTTTAGCAAATCTTTTTGGCGTATCTTTTAATCCATCTCTATTTGGATCTTCACCAAGTGCAATTAATAACTCAGTTACCGCCTGTTCAGCACGCTTTTGGTCGAACTCGCCTTTGGCACCACCATCATTTGGCCCCATTGATACCGAGTTGACCTCACTCATTTACATCCTTTTCACTCTTTTTTGAAGCTGTTTTCTTAACCGGCTTATCATCTTCTACAGTTTTTACTTTAGCTGAACGAAGTGGAACTGGCGGTTGATTAGAGGGGACCCTGCTTTGTGATCCAGTCCAAGCAGCCCTAGGTTTTACTTTCTTAACCTTCTTGAATACCACTTCAATTTCTTCTTTGTTTAAAGTTTCTTTTTCTAATAGCACCTCAACAAGTGAATCTAATATCTCTCTATTAGTAACCAAAATATCAAATGCTTCTTGATGGGCATTTTCAATAAGTTCTCGTATTTCACTATCGACTATTGCTGCAACATTTTCAGAGTAATCCCTCTGGTGTCCATAATCTCTACCTAAAAACGGTTGAGAATCTGAAATCCCTAATTTAATTGCACCTAGTTTTTGAGTCATTCCATATTGTGTAACCATAGCTCGGGCAAGGTTTGTAGCCTTTTCGATATCGTTTGATGCACCAGTTGTTGGATCATGGAAAATTAACTCTTCAGCTGCCCTTCCACCCATCGTGTAAGCGAGCTGATCTAACATTTGATTCCTAGTAACTGCATATCTATCTTCATCAGGTAACACCATTGTGTAACCTAGCGCTCTACCTCTTGGCATAATTGTTACTTTATGCACTGGGTCAGTATGTGGAAGCGCATGCGCAACTAATGCATGTCCACCTTCATGATAAGCAGTAATTCTTCGCTCTTCTTCGGTCATTAATCTTGAAACTTTTTGTGGTCCAGCCATTACGCGATCAATTGCTTCATCAATATCGGAATTCTTAATTGTTTTGCGCTCTTCGCGTGCAGCTAGTAATGCTGCTTCATTTAAGACATTAGCTAAATCAGCACCGGTGAAACCTGGAGTCCGCTTAGCATAATTATTTAAATCAACATCCTTAGTAACCATTTTACCTTTTGCATGCACAGCAAGAATTGCTGCTCTTCCCTTTAAATCAGGTCGGTCAACAGTTATTTGTCGATCAAATCTACCTGGTCTTAAAAGTGCAGGATCCAAAACATCTGGCCGATTAGTAGCAGCAATTAAAATAACCTGACCATTTGCATCAAAACCATCCATCTCAACTAAAAGTTGGTTAAGGGTTTGTTCGCGCTCATCATTACCACCACCAAGTCCAGCTCCACGCTGGCGGCCAACTGCATCAATTTCATCGATAAAAACAATCGCAGGTGAATTTTGTTTTGCTTGGGCGAATAAATCACGCACTCTTGATGCGCCAACTCCAACAAACATCTCAACAAATTCAGATCCGGATATTGAATAAAATGGAACTTTAGCTTCCCCAGCAACAGCTCGCGCTAATAAGGTCTTGCCTGTTCCTGGAGGACCATACAGCAATACACCTTTTGGAATTTTTGCACCGATTGCTTTGTACTTATCCGGACTAGCAAGAAAATCTTTAATCTCCTTTAACTCAGCTACAGCTTCATCGGCTCCTGCAACATCGGCAAATGTATTTGTCGGAATCTCTTTATTATGTAATTTGGCACGTGATTTTCCAAATGAAAACACTCTGCCACCTTGACCGCCGCCCATAAACAACAAAAGTAAAAAAATAATTAATAAAATCGGTAAAATGCTTAGTATTAGAGAAACAAAAAATGATTGCTTTGGAACTTCAACATCCCAATTAGTTGTAGGCGGATTACTAGTTAGTAATTCAACTATTAATGACTCTTGACCCACCACATAGGAAGCTTCAAGATTTGAAGCGCCATCTACAAACTCACCATCTTTAAGAACAACTCTGACCTTTTGTTCGCGATCAATTACAGTTGCTGATTTAACATTATTTTGAGAAATCTCATTAAGAATTACTGATGTTTGAACCTTTGTAAATTCTTTTCCAGTGGTTGAAATTTGTCCAAAAATACTTACAGCAATTAGGGCAGCGATAATCCAAAAAAGCGGACCACGAAGTATTCGCCTTGCCATTTGTGGCGATGGCTTTACCGATTTTTTACCAGGCCTAAATCCTTTAAGGCCAGAAGGTTTAAATTTCTTTTTTTGCGCCACCGATGACTTCTCTTTCTTAATACTGTTATAGGGGCTTAAGAATAAAGGTGTTTCGCAAGAACGCCAATAAACGGCAAATTTCGATACTTCTGATTGAAATCTAAGCCATAACCTACAACAAACTCACTTGGGATATCAAAGCCCACATACTTTGCCTCTACTTTTACCTTAGCTGCTTCTGGCTTACGTAATACAGTCAATATCGAAACTGACTTAGCACCTCGTGATAATAAATTTTCAGTTAACCAAGAAAGTGTTAATCCAGTATCTAATATGTCTTCTATTATTAGAACTTCGCGACCTAAAATATCGCCATCTAAATCTTTAAGTATTTTAACAACTCCGCTGGATTTCGTGCCTGCACCGTATGATGAAACCGCCATCCAATCCATATCAACATGTCGTTGCAAGTAACGTGAAAAATCTGCCATTGCCATTATGGCACCCTTTAAAACTCCTACTAAAACTAAATCTCTTCCCTCATAATCCTTTTTTACTTGTTCAGCCATTTCTTTTAAACGATTTTGAATTTGCTCCTCGCTGGCAATCACTCTCTCGATGTCATTGCCAAGGGCTGCTAGATCCACGATTCTCCTTTATTGGTTTGAGAGGATAATTCTGCCTGAATTTCTTAAAACCTTCACATTCCCAGGGAGCGCGACCTCTTTTTGTCCATGCCATTGAGAAATCAGGCTTTCAACACTACTTATGTGATCAGCGCTCAAAGATCCAATCGGCGCACCGGCATTATAAATTGCAAGTCGTAGAACCCTAGTCCTAATTGCCTTTGGCAGTTTTTCTAGGTCACTAACCTCTAAATTCAATTTATCAACTTGATTAAAAAATTCATAGGCAAATCCATCTAGTGCATCTGCATCATCCCGCAATAAGTCAGAGCTTCTGGCAAGTGCTTCAGCAATTTTTGGTCCTAAATTATTTTCGATAACAGGTAGGACATTTTTTCTTACTCGCACCCTAGTAAATCTCTCATCATCATTATGCGGATCATGCCAAATCTCAATACCACCTTCAATACATGCCGCTTTCGTTACTGAGCGAGTAATCTTCAACAACGGTCTAATAAACTTATTATTTTGAACTGCCATTCCAGATAATGATCTACTTCCTGAACCCCTAGCCAATCCAAGTAAAACATTCTCGGCTTGATCATTTAAAGTATGGGCTAATAAAAAATATTTAGCATTATAGGCATCAATTAGTTGATTAAAAATCTGATATCTAGCTCTTCTTGCTGAAGCCTCAAGTCCATCTGTAATTACTACTTGAGCTTTTGCAGATTCTATTTGGTTGAAACCAATTTTTTTCAATTGTTCAATTGTTCTAAGAGTTATTTGCGCAGATTCTGATTGTAATCCATGATCGACAACAACTGGAATTACATTTTTATTTTCGGTTTCAAGATATAGAGCAAGTGCCAGTGCCATTGAATCTGTTCCACCCGAACAACCAAATAAAATTGGTTGCGAATCATTTTCTAGCCAAGGCTTAATAGCTTTGCGGATTTGCCAAAGCGCGACTGATTCGGAGGTATTCACATCTCCTAGATTAGACCCGGCCTGCGTATGGCATTAAACCTTTAACATTGTAAATACTTGAATAGAGCAAGCCACCCTTTTTTGAGTGAGCTTCCCACATCATGCCATCGCCAGCATAAATACTTATATGGTGGATAGTGCTTACAGTTCCCTTATAAGAGTAGAAGAGTAAATCGCCGGGAACCATTTGGCTTAAAGGCACCCGCTTAGTAGCTACCCAATAAAGTGAGGAGTTAAGACGATCCCAATTGGGCCAACCAAGACCAGCTGCGCTATATGCAGCGTAAACTAAACCAGAACAATCAAAAGCATTTGGCCCTTCTGCACCCCAAACATATGGTTTCTTCGCTAATACCTGTTTTTTCGCAAATTCAACTGCTTGTGCGCGCATAACCTCATTTGATCTTGTGCTACTTCTTCCAGTAAAACCAATATCAGGCCAAATCTTGGATTGATCAGGGGTTAATTCTGCAATTCCAGCATTAGCTTCTTCTAAGAGTGCTATTTGTCGTTGTTGTTCTAGGGTCAATCTCTTTTTCTGTGCGACGGCCAACTCTTTTGCTAACTTATCTTGAACAGCTTGTAATTTATCGACCTCTTCTTTTTGAAGTGCTGCAGCCTCATCTGCTTCCTTCTTAGCAGCGGCTACCTTTACTGTGGCAGTTGCTTGAGCTTGCTTTGCAAGATCAGCCTCTTTTTGAGCAGCAGATGCCACAATCTCAGCTGATTTAAATCTGTCGAGTGCCTTAGAGTTGTTATCTCCCAAAGCATCTAAAGCATTTAGTCGATCTGCTAAATCTTGAGGCCCATCGGCGTGAAGTATTGAATCTAAATCTGTAAATCCGCCTCCCATTACATAAGCATTAACGGCAAGTTTTCCGATAGTTCGCTTACCAGCGCTTACAGACTCCTGCGCTGCTTGTAAATGTTTCATAGCTATTTCAGCTTTTTTAGTCTTAAATTTCAATTCATTTTGAGCCTCTATATAAAGTCTGCGCTTCTTATTTGCAATATCTGTCAGCTGTCTTAGGGTTTTCTTTGCACTATTTAGCTTCTTCGCTGCAGCATCTGCAGCTGCTTTTTTCTCTGCCTCAAGCTTCTTAGCCGCATCAATTTGCGCCTGAGTTGGTTTAGGTGTCGCTGCAATTGCTGTACTTGGTAACAAAGTAATTACAAGCGCTATGGCAAATATTTTTCTATTCATTAGTTTGCTACATCTCTCTTTTTAAAAAGCACCGCAACAATTAATAACCCTGCCAATAAAAAGGAATAGGAGGTAAAGAGTGCGTACTTATAAGATATTTTTTCGGTGCCACCATCTGCTACTACCGACAAAAGTTGACCCGGAAAGTACTTACTTAAGTTGGATATGAAAGCAGATAATAGGCCCTCGATAATCAAGTTCCAGATCACACCAATTGAGATTGCGGTGATTGGTGACCTAAAGAGTAAGCCTAAAATCATGCCAAAAATTCCAAATCCAATAGTGGCTATCAAGACATTAACAAATCCATGTAGTACAGCAGAGCTAGCATCTGATGTTGACCAAGCCGAGGTAGAAACATTCATTACGCCAGCAAATATGTAAGAAAGTGATAAAGCTAAAAGTGCCGAAATACTCACCATTACAACTGCAAACATCTTCATAGCAATCAGTTTTCCAACCAGGATCTTCATTCGAGAAGGTTGGCGGACCAGTAAATTTCGTAATGTGCCGTATGTGTACTCCTGAGCAGTCTGAGCGGCAAAAATACAAAGTGCAACTATTCCTAAAAGTCCTGCAGAGTTTTTAAAACTGATTGAAATTCCTGAGGAAAGTTCAAGTACTTCACGAGATATCCTAGTTCCGCGCTCACCATTACCTTCAGGTGAATCCACAAGTAAAAATAGTAAAGAGGTAACTAAGCCTGTTACAAATGTAACTGCAACTACAGTTGAAATTGAAAGTGATGGTCTACGTAGTTTTGTAAGTTCAGCTCTGATTACATTGATCATCAATCACCAGTCATTTCAAAAAATGTATCTTCTAGAGTCGGGCGAATTGGCGTTAAAGAGGTAAGAGTAATTCCAGCCTCAAATGCTGATTTATTAAGTTTAGCTGATAAATCACTATCGCCAATGACTTCAACTATCTCATCTTTAATCTCTGCTTTTTTCCCTAAATTATTTGCAATCTCCAATAGTTTTTTTAAATCTTTACTATTTTCTGGCTTTGCAATAATTATTGGTTTTTGTGCTGCTAGTAAGTCAATGGTTTTACCAGAAAAAATAACCTTTCCTTGCCTTAACATAACTAGATAATCACTGATCATTTCAATTTCAGAGAGTAAATGTGAAGAGACAAAAACAGTTGTACCGCTATCTGCCAGCTTTCTAAGTAATGTTCTAATTTCATGAATTCCGGCTGGATCTAACCCATTAGTCGGCTCATCCAAAACCAGTAATTTAGGATTTGGTAGAAGTGCAGCTGCAATTCCCAACCTCTGTTTCATGCCAAGTGAATAGGTTTTAAATTTAGAATTACCACGATCACCAAGGTCGACTAATTCCAATAATTTTTGAATTGAATCTGTAGCCAGGCCCCCTAATTTTGCTAAGACTGCAAGATTTTGTTTCCCAGTTAATGCTGGATAAAAAGCTGGCCCTTCAATCATGGCTCCAACTCGAGGTAAATATTTTTCTGGTTGAGTAATTGACTCACCCAGCACGTGCCCGCTACCTGTTGATGGTGTAATTAATCCAAGTAGCATCCGGATCGTTGTGGTTTTGCCAGATCCATTTGGTCCCACAAAGCCACAAATACTCCCCATTGGAACTTCGAAATTGGCATGCGAAAGCGCCATTCGATCACCATATTTTTTTGATAAATCGGCAACATCAATTGCAAGAGGGGAGGACATGAGAAAAATTATCTCATCAAAGAGTCAAAAAACTACTTAAGCAATACTCCTATTACCAACAAAAATGAGTAAATACTGAGAAAAATTATTGATGCTTGGAATAATTTCCCAGCATTCACCTCATTTGGCTCTTTAGTTAGTTTAATTAACTGCAACTTCCATCCAACAATTAACAGTAATGAAAATACAAGAGTCCAAAGGGGTAACTTGGCGGAAGTGATTACAAGCACAGAGATAACCGCCATTAATGTTGAGTGCAACCACATTTGCTTTATAACTGATTTCATAGGTGCAACCACTGGCAACATGGGAATTGAAGCTGCACTGTAATCATCTTTGTACTTAACTGCCAAAGCCCAAAAATGTGGTGGAGTCCAGAAAAATATAAGTAAGAAAAATAGCCAAGAGGTAGGTGTTAGATCATTTGTTACTGCAGCCTGGCCGATTAAAACTGGCATGCAGCCTGCAATTCCACCCCAAACAATATTTTGTGATGTTCGTGTTTTTAAAGTTAATGTATAGCCAATAACGTAAAAAATAATTGCGATTGCAGTTAAAACTGTAGCTAATTTAGTAGTGAAAAAATAAAAAGTAAGTAAAGATAATATTGAAATAAAGAGAGCAAATATTAGGCCACTATTTTTTGAAATTTGACCGGTTGCTATTGGTCTGTTTGCAGTTCGCTTCATCAATTGATCTGATTTGGATTCAATCACCATATTAAAAGCATTCGCTCCACCAGCCGCCAATGTTCCACCTAGCAGTGACCAAAAGGTGATAGAAACACTAGGAATACCGTTAGAAGCTAAAAATAATGCCGGAACTGTTGTAACAAGTAAGAGCTCTACAACTCTTAACTTCATCAATAAAATATAGTTTTTCATTACCCTTAACTCTACCCTTGTAAAGTAATTAAATATTTACTGAGTTGTTGTAAACGGCGTACTTTCAGGTACAGGTGGTGTTATACCGATCACAGGTGGCTTTGTAATTGTTCCTAACATTCGGTCAATTGCTTTTCGAGCAGAATTCTGTGCAGCCCTAGTTCTTCCAACTTCATCTGCTAGAACTACAAACACATATTCCTTTTCACCTGAAGTTGCAAAACCAGCTAATGAAACTACGCCTCGAATTGAACCGGTTTTTGCCTTCACTAATCCAACAGCTTGCGGTGCAGTTTCACGATACCTACTAATTAATGTTCCAGTTTCTCCACTTACTGGAAGATGATCATAGATTGATTTAAGTCGTGGGTCTGTTTTTACTTTTAACAATAGCTGCGAAATAGTTAGTGCAGTAACCTTATTTTTACGACTTAAACCAGATCCATCTATAAAATTCATACCAGTCACATCTACGCCAAGAGTGGAAATTTTATCAATAATCATATTATTTAAACCCTCTTCAGTAAGTGGGTAGCCATTTCTGCCAGTGGCTAACATGGCGAGTCTTTGTGACAAAACATTATCGCTATATAGCAAAGCAAATCTAATCATTTTATTAAGTGGTGGCGATGTAATAACTGCTAATTGCTCTTGAACTATCTCCTCTACCGCTACATCTTTTCCAATTCTCTGATATGTCACTGAGGCTCTTCGTTTTAACGCCTTTTTTGCATCTCGAATGTCAGAGTTATTCACCCCTTTATATATCAATTTAATTTTCTTTAATTTTTTATCTGAGGCAAAAGCTGCTTTGATCAATTTGGGCATATAAGCACGTTGATTAGCATTAGCAGCCTTAGCAGATGAAGTTATCCATGGATCATTTTCACCCCAGATCACAAAGACACCTCTTTTATCAGTCTTATAGATAGCAGTTTGAAAAGTTGTTTTAGAATCTAGTGTTAGTGCAATAGATGCGGTTGTAAATAATTTTAAAACAGATGCAGGAGTGCGCGGTATATCAGCTCCACTTTGATACAAAACTTCATTACTACTTGGATCAACTAAAATAACACCTGGATTAGCCAAATACTTTGAACCAAGGTAATTAAAAAAGGGTTGAGGTAAAACTTCAGCTGCAGTAGCAGGATGTATGCTTAAAAAGATAAAAGAAAATAAAAGCGCTAAAAATCTTCTCACTTGAAAATTATCAATCTGTTTAATCTTCCCTGAGATATTAAAGCTCCAGTAATCACAATTAATGCACCAATAATTTCATGCCAAAAAACCTCTTCACCTAAGTAAAGCCAACCAATTACAACTGCTACTACAGGAGTTAGGTAGGTTACGGTGCTAGCTATAGCACTACCTGCTGAGGCGGTAATATAAAAATTCCAAATATAAGCAAACCCACTTCCAAAGACTCCCAATAGCAGCATTGCAATAGCCGATTCAATTCTTGGTGCATTTCCTAATACGCCATTGAATATAAATAATGGCAATAAAGTTAGAGTTGCCATAATCAACTGTCCAGTTGCTAAAGCCTCTGGTCTAAGTCCCAGCGGGACAACATTTCGGGTTGAGTATGGGTAAGAGGCCCCATAACAAGAGACAGCAAGAAGTAATGCAATAACTCCAATTAGTTGATTATCACCCAACTCTTTCCAAACTCCAACTACAGTCATTACCCCTAATGCGCCAACAAGTAAGCCAATAATCTGCTCTGGCTTTAACTTCTCTTCTCTAAATAAAAGTAAAATAAATACTAAGGTCATAAGTGGTGTAGTAGCGTTAATAATTCCCGCTAATACAGATGTTATATATTGTTGGGCAAATGCAAATAAGACTCCAGGAACTACATTTAATAACATCGCAACTACCCATAATTTACGCCAAGTGCTCTTTTGAGTGGGAAGTTTTGCTTTTCTTATTTTTAAGATGATAAGTAATGTAATTGCACCTAGAGCACATCTAGTAAAAGTAACGCCAAATGGCGTCAAAAACTCAAGTCCTAACTCAATGAAAATAAATGAACAGCCCCATACCGTTCCAAGAGCCAAATAGGCAGGAAGCCAAGATTTTCTCATTAACACTCCTTAGCCCTTAAGGTTTACTTATGACACAAGCATCTGTTGGCCCCGGTGAGTTCTACCAGGTAGTTGGTGTAGGACCACACTCTAAACCATGGCCAACTGATAATCACTTTGATCCTGATTTACTTGAGCATGGCGATCGTAGAAATGTCTTAGATAAGTATAGATACTGGAAAGTTGAAGCAATAGTTGCAGATCTTGATACTAAACGACATGAACTACAAATTGCAATTGAGAATTGGCAACATGATCTAAATATTGGATCGATTGTAAGAACAGCAAATGCATTTAATGTTTCAGCAGTTCATATTGTTGGTAAGCGAGACTGGAATCGAAGAGGGGCAATGGTCACTGATCGATATCTAACAGTCCATCATCATCCAAGTGTTGAAGAGTTTAAAGCCTGGTGTGATGACAAAAATCTTCCAATAATTGGAATTGATAATCTCGAGGTTTCAAAGCCACTTGAGAGCGCCAATTTACCTAAAAAATGTGTGATGTTATTTGGTCAGGAGGGAGCTGGTATGAGTGAAGCGGCGGTAAATATTTGCTCGGTGGTGCTGGCAATTTCCCAATATGGATCAACGAGATCAATGAATGCCTCTGCTGCAGGTGCAATTGCTATGTATGCCTGGGCAATGCAACACCTAAATCCAATAAATCACCCAAAAGCCTAAGCCTCGTCAATTACCTCAGTTACTGCATCTAACCTGCGGATAATCTCATTTGCCTCATCTACCCGCTCTAACTTATTTAAGGTCAGAGCAATCTTCCGCTCAATATCGATAATAAACTCAAAATCCTTAAACTCTGATTCAGTGACACTCTCTAAAACATTTTCTAGTGTCATCAAAGCCTCTTCATAATAACCAGCAGCTAGTTGAGCTTTTCCTAACTCAAATGATGAATAAGTTTCGCGCCGGTGATCATGAGCTGTAACAAAGACATCTAAGGATTTTTGAGCAGCTAATAAGGCACCCTCAGCATCACCTAACTCTGTTAAGCAGTGTGCAATTTTTTGATCACACCTTGCCACATTTATAACCTCTTTTAACTTCTTAAATAATGCCCGTGACTCTTTAAAAGCCTCCAACGCCTTGCTGTAATTCTTACTCTCCCGATAAGCACAGCCAATTAAATGTAAATCATTAGCGGCACCAGAATCATTACCATCAACTAAATGCTCCTGAACACATTGATTCATGCACTCTATAGTTTTTTCATACTCTTTTGATCCATACCACCACTCACCTAATGTGCAGGCAAGTTCGATTGCCATTGGTGATTTAGTTTCTCTTAACAACTCCACAGCCTTACTCATTGCTGTTGCGGCTTCATTCATTCGCTTTAATTGGTTTAAGTTATACCCAATTGCAGAGTAGGCCTGAGCCAATCCCTCTGCTGGCGCAATTGCCCCCAAATCTGCATAAATATCACGTGCTGTTTCTGCCAGTGCTAATGCTTCATCATATTGGCCACGTGCATAAATACGTGCACTTAATTCATAATAAGTATTTGCTCGATCTAAGCCCTGCACTTCAGGAATTTTTTCCCAAAGCATCTCTTCAGTAATAATCTCTTCTGAGTTATCTTCACCCTCTGAGTGATCTGACAAGTTTCACCTTTCGATATAACTGGGAAGCTGTCTAATAACCTTAGCAGTTTAACCTGTAGGTAGGGTGGGAAATACTTAGGAACGCACCCATGCCACAAAGCCACTTGCCGCCGCCTCGATTACTTTAAGCACAGATTCAAACTCAGAAAGTGGTCCACCATATGGGTCGGGAACTGAAAGCTTAAACCCATCTTTTCCATCAGGGTCAATATGGCTTTTAGTAGGATCAAAAGAGGTAAACATAAAGACCTTCTCTCTATCAATACTGCTCTTGGCTAACTTTAATATCTCACTTCGATTATTTAAATCCATAGCTAAAATCAAATCATGGTTAGTAAAGTGTTCAAAGGAAAATTGTTTAGCAATATGGTTGTACTCATACCCAGCTAATTGCCAAGCTAATTGCGAATTTAGCGCTGCTGCTTGACCAACATGCCAGCTACCAGTACCTGAACTATCTACTAAAACCTTCGGTGCGGTTAAATCCTTTGTTAAGCCGAGTAGGACTGCATTGGCGATTGGAGAGCGACAAATATTGCCTAAGCAAACAATATGCACGCTTATAACCGGCTTACTACGCAAGGCGGCTAGGTAATTAACGGTGTTTGAGGTGTGCATTTAGCGAGTATAATTTCCCCACGTGCGTTTCATAAATACCCCAAGTCACGATCTGACCTACGACGATGTTTTTATGGTCCCTTCCTATTCTCAATTATCAAGTCGTATGGATGTTGATTTAGGTGCTACCGATAACACCGGAACTACAATCCCATTAGTTGTTGCAAACATGACTGCGATAAGTGGTCGTCGAATGGCAGAGACTGTTGCCAGACGAGGTGGGATGGCGGTGATTCCACAAGATATCCCTTTTGAAATAGTTTCAGATGTAATCTCTTGGGTTAAATCTAGACACATAATTTTTGACACCCCTGTAACCCTAAACCCAAGTGAAACAGTTGCTGATGCGATTGATTTAATTACAAAGAGAGCTCATGGAGCATTAATTGTGGTTGAAAATAATTCACCTATCGGAATAGTGACCGAGGCAGATTGTGAAAATGTTGATCGATTTACCCAATTAAATAAAATTATGTCTAAGGATTTAGTAACTTTAACTGATGATGTTACCCCTAAGGAAGCCTTTGAGTTTTTAACTCAACAACGACGTAAGTTAGCCCCGGTTATAAATAAATCTGGAAAATTAGTAGGAATAATCACTAGAACTGGCGCATTGCGAGCAACAATGTATCAGCCCGCTCTAGATTCAAATGGCAAGTTAAAGGTTGCTGCAGCGGTTGGAATTAATGGTGATGTAGCAGCAAAAGCCAAGCAATTATTAGCAGCTGGGGCAGATGTCTTAGTTGTAGACACAGCTCATGGACATCAAAAGAAAATGATTGAGGCACTTAAGACAATTAGAGCACTTAATCCAAAGGTTCCAATTGTTGCTGGCAATGTCGTCACTGCCTCTGGTACTAAAGAGTTAATTGAAGCTGGTGCAGATATTGTTAAAGTTGGCGTCGGGCCCGGTGCAATGTGCACTACTCGAATGCAAACAGGTGTAGGCCGGCCACAATTTTCAGCTGTTCTAGAGTGTGCAGCTGAGGCTAAAAAATATGGCAAAACAATTTGGGCAGATGGCGGTGTTCGCCATCCACGAGATGTTGCCCTTGCATTAGCAGCTGGCGCATCACAGGTAATGATCGGCTCTTGGTTTGCTGGTACATATGAATCTCCAAGTGATTTGCGAAAAGATTCTGATGGAAGGTTATATAAAGAATCATTTGGTATGGCCTCTGCACGAGCAGTTGCTGCTAGAACTGCAAGTGAAGATGCATTTGATCGAGCTCGTAAATCTTTATTTGAAGAGGGAATTTCCTCATCTCGTATGTATATAAATCCAACTCGTCCTGGTGTTGAGGATTTAATTGATGAAATTATTGCTGGATTAAGATCTTCATGTACCTATAGTGGAGCAGCTAATTTAATTGAATTTAATGAAAAAGCGGTAATAGGAATTCAATCTGCTGCCGGCTACGCTGAAGGCAGACCACTATTTACCTCTTGGAAAAACTAAAAACCATCTTTTTTGATCTGATTCTTAGACAACACAATATGTCCAACAAATCCAATTATTAGTGCAAATAACACACCTAAATTTGCATAAGCCCAACTTCCTTCACGTCCACCTAATGGTCCAAGTAGGTAACCTTGCCATGCAAGCCATCCGGCAGAGGAGTTTGTTACAAAGCCCCAGCCAATAATTGCGCCAAAACACAGGATGCCTATTGATTTAAAATTCCAACTTCCATATCTACCTTTGACATCAAATAATTCAGCTTCGGCGTAACCTTTACGCATTAATACATCAGCTACAAATATTGCTGACCAGACTGCAACAGGAACACCTAAGGTAATTAAGAAACCCTGAAATGGAACAAAAAAATCACTTGCAAACCAAACTAAGTAGATTGTACCGATTGTCATAATGATGCCATCTATTGAGGCTGCCACATGTCGCTTAACTGGCACCCCGATTGAAACTAGGGTTAACCCAGATGAGTAAAGGTCAAGAATTGCCCCACCAATCAAACCTAAGATTGCAACTAATGCAAATGGAATTAAATACCAAGTAGGCAATAAGGTTGTAAGTGCACCAATTGGATCAGTAGCAACCAACCTACTTAAATCTTTACTACTAGCAGCCAATAGTGAACCGTAGATAACCAATATGATCGGCACAATAGCTGCACCACAAACTGTCCAGCCAACTACAGATCTTCCTGATGTACCTCTAGGTAGATACCTTGAGTAATCAGCAGCACATCCAACCCAACCTAATCCAATACCAGTAACGCCAAAGATTAACGCACCAATAAAGCCTTGAGTTGTGCCAGTTGGAATTGAAGAAACTTTTGACCAATCAACTGAATCAATTGTTAACGCGATATAGCCAAAAGTTAAAATCAAAGTTGAGATGGTTAAATAAACCTGTATTTTCATGATTACTTTAAAACCTAATACGCCACCAATTATTGTCAGCCCACCTGCAAGTAAAAAACCCAAAACTCTTGATAAATCCGGATCAATGTTTCCTAGTCGAGTAAATACGGTTTCAGAAGCCAGTGTGGCCAGAGAGACTAAAACCGTCTCCCAGCCTACAAAAATTAGGTAAGAAAGAAATCCTGGAATCTTATTTCCGTTAACACCAAATGCTGCTCTAGAAAGAGTCATAGTTGGAGCATTAGCTCTCTTGCCAGCTAGAGATGAAATACCTACAAGCAAAAAACTACCTACGGTTCCAATTATTGCTGCTGCCGTTGCCTGCCAAAATGAAATTCCAAATCCTAAAAAGAATGATCCATATGAAAGCGCTAAAAAGGAAACATTGGCAGCTGCCCAGGGCCAAAACAGCGATCGAGCATTTCCTTTACGCTCTGACTCAGAAATAAAGTTAATGCCATTTAACTCTAAGCTAGAAGAGATTTTTGCCATAAAGTTATTTAACTACAAAAATTATCTTGGACGTCTGCGGCGCTCATTTGGACGTGGACGAGATTTTTTTCTCTTACCGCCGCCCCTAGATCTAGAGCCCCTATCACTTCGTGATCTTGCAGACCCATTCCCGTTTTGATTTCCAATTTCTTCAATTGGTACTCCAGATGGCTCAACAGCACCAGTAATTCTTACTAAGGTTGAATCTAATGGACGAACCGTTGATTCAGTTAACTTAATTCCTGCTCTGGAGGTTAAACCATGAACCCCCTTTCGCTGCTTATGAGTAGCAAGCGTAACTACAGTTCCAACTGCACCTGCCCGAGCAGTTCGACCAGCACGATGCAAGTAATCTTTATGATTTTCTGGCGCATCTACATGAACAACTAATGAGACATCATCAACGTGGATTCCTCTAGCTGCAACATCGGTTGCAACTAGTGCTGAAGTTTTTCCAGACTTAAATGCCTCTAATACCCTAGATCTTTGGCTTTGAGTTTTTCCACCATGGAGTGCACCAACTGCAACACCTGCTTGATTCATCTTCTTGGCTAACTTATCTGCCCCATGTTTAGTTCTAACAAAAAAGATACTTTTCCCTTTTCGAGCAGCTATTTGAGAGGTAATTAAATCTTTATGAGATTGTTCCATAATTAACACGTGATGTGACATATTCCCGGCAGTTGATTTTTCATTTGCCAGCGAATGTGTAACTGGATTTCTAAGATATTTTTTTACCAATGAATCTACATCTCGATCTAAGGTAGCACTAAACAGCATTCGTTGACCATTTGGTTTTGTTAAATCTAAAATTCTCTTAACATCTGGTAAAAATCCCATATCCGCCATCTGATCTGCTTCATCCAAAACTGTAATTAAAATATCATCTAGCTTGATATGTTTCTTCTGAATTAAATCGATTAATCTGCCCGGAGTAGCCACCACAATTGGAACACCCCGCTTTAAGGCTTGAATCTGCTTTGAATATGAAAGTCCACCAGCTACTACCTGTGAATTTAAATTTACAGATCTAGAAAGTGGTGCGATTACATCACTGATCTGCATCGCTAATTCGCGAGTGGGCGAGAGGATTAAAGCTAATGGCCGCATTGGTGAAGCAGTTTTACCAGCAAGTCTTGAAATAAGGGCTAAACCAAAGGCAAGAGTTTTACCAGAACCAGTTTGCCCTCTACCTAAAATATCTTTACCTGCAATTGCATCTGGCAAGGTAGCTTTTTGAATCGGAAATGGCTTTTCAATTCCCGCCGCATGAAGCGCTTTTATAAGCGCAGGATTAACACCTAGATCTTTAAATGACATACTCAACCAATCAAGACATGATGCGTGTCTCGATGGTGATTAGAGATTAAGACTCGCAAGGTACTTACAAGTTGTAAGCACATGGGGAATTACTGGCTTTAGTTTACCTTATTTTTTGTTGTTAAATTACCAAAAAAATTAATCTAGCCTAATCTTGTTGCCATTAACTGTTAGTTCAACCGCCACAATGCCGGTCTGATCATTATTTTCAGCAGCGTCAACCCAGAGTATCTCGGCATCAACTAATGATTTTGAAATATCAGAATCAAGCCACTCTTTAATCTTGGCTTCATCACCAGCAATTTCAATCTTTGAAATTTTTGCAGTCGCTTTACCATCTGCTGATGGGTGCTCCTTAGTTAACCATTGAATAAAAAATGGAAGCTGAGAATCTTCAAGAGTTGCCAAAACTCCAATCTGTTTCCATCCCAATTCACTTCCATCTGGTCTACGACGATTACCATCGACTGAAGTTCTACCTAATCTTGATTCAACTTTTTTAATATCCTCAGTTGCCAGCACCCAAGTTAACCAGCCACCACCCTCTTCAGCTTTTTTCTTTACTGCTCTTCCAAATGGAGTTGAATCTGTTGCTGGATGATCAAGTGGACATACCACCTCAATATATTGATTATTTAATAATGGGGCTGTGAAATTTCTAGTGCCAAACTTTGGGTGAATTCCACCATCAACAAAAGCAGTTCCTATTTGAGAACCAATTCGATTTACTACATCAGAGATCTGATCATGGGAAGCTACATATGAGATGTGGTCTAAACGCATGGGAGTATTTTGCCTTACAAAACTAGGTGCTAATTACCACTTTTCTAACGTAATTCACACATTAATGCTTCAATAAGTAGTAAGGGGGCTGCATTTTGTGCCAAATTGGTGCGAGTTTTTAGGATTGCCTCAATTTTTTTAAGAGTCCGCTCTGGCCCAAAGGTTACCGCCATTTTATTGATCTGATCTTTCAAATCCTGATTTATTAATGAATCACTTGACCCAGATTGAACCAATAAAACATCTCGATATAAAGTGGCAAGATCTAATAAAGCGCGATCAAGATAATCTCTGATCATTCTTGTGCTTCTAGACTTTTGTTCCTTTTCTAACTCCTTTATCGCTTTTGACCCACCGGCAGCTAATTTAGATCCGGTCGTACCCCAAGCCTCTTTTAATTTAATTATTTCAATTTCATCTTTTTTCTCAGAGTCTGCCAGTGCTTCATTTTTTGCAGCCTCAACTAATATTTGTGCCGCCTTAAACGCTGAAGCAATATCTTTTAACATAAATGGTAATTTCAAAATGTTTTCACGATTTTGTTTTGCGCTCAGATCGGTAGCAAGAAATCTAGCTCTTCCAATATGTCCACCCGAAGCTCTGGCTACAAACTCAGCTACTTTAGGGTCGATTGCATCTCGTTCAATCAATAAATTAGTAATTGCTTTGGTTGAGGGAGTCCTAAGTGATAAGTGGCGACACCTTGACCTAATAGTAGGTAACACATCAGTTAATGAAGGTGCACATAACAACCAAACAGTTCGCAAACCAGGCTCTTCAATCACCTTTAATAGAGCATTGGCAGCAGATTCAGTAAGTCGATCTGCATCTTCAATTACTACTACTCGCCAATTAGCTATCGATGGCGCCCAAGATGCTCGACTAATCAAATCTCTAACCTCATCAATTTTTATTGATAAACCCTCAGTTTTAATTAATTCAACATCTGCATGTGAACCAGTAATGGTTGACATGCAATCTGTGCATTTACTACAACCACCCTCTTTGCAAACTAAAGCTGCAGCAAATGCAATTGCAGCATTTGATCTACCAGATCCTGGTGGCCCGGTAAATAGCCAGGCATGAGTCATTCCTTGAGTTGTATCAGCATTATTTCGAGAGGCTAAAACAGCATCCGTTAGGGCTTTAACTACCTCACCTTGATCGATTAGTGAATTAAATACACTCATGCTGTTTTTTGATTTTTCTTTAAACCTTTAATTGCACTAACTCTTTCCACAATTAATTCATGTATTTGCTCGATTGAAAGGGAAGCATCAATTATGGCAAATCTCTCTGGATCAGTATTAGCCATACTTAAATACTCCTGTCTAACTCGTTCATGAAACGCTAATGGTTCACTCTCTAGTCGATCAGTTGATTGCAATCTGGCAAGACCGATCTCTGCTGGTAAATCCATAATGATTGTTAGAGTTGGAGTTAAAGATTCAGTTGCCCACCTAGAAATTCTGGCAACTTCACTTGGTAACAGCACTCTTCCTGCACCTTGATAAGCAATCGATGAATCAAAGTATCTATCAGTAATTACTACCTCACCGCGCTCAAGTGCTGGTTTAATCTTGGCAAAGACATGATTAGCTCTATCAGCTGCATACATAAGTGCTTCAGCTCTGGGAGAAATACTTCCAGTCTTATTATCAAGCAAAATTTCGCGCAACTGATTACCTAGTGGTGTTCCACCCGGTTCCCTGGTTAGCAATACTGTTTCACCGTTTTTTTCTAACCACTCTTTAAGTAATTTAGTCTGAGTTGATTTGCCTGAGCCTTCACCACCTTCAAAAGAGATAAATACCCCAGTACTTACTTGCCCGGTCATGGCACCTAACTCACCTCTAAGTGCAGATTTAATATCACTCCAAAGTGAAACTGTTGGGCGATCTCGCATATGCAAATAGGAGAGCACACCAACTATTGTTGCGATTATGCCCGCAAAAAACATGGTGAATGCTGCGCCATTGTAGGTAACGGTTGTGGTTCTAAATGAATATGTGTGTTCACCAATTGCGGCTGCTACTAATGGTGAAACCGCAAGTACTAAGACCAGAGAAACTCTGATTAGAGATTGAACAAATGCAAAGGTTCTACCTCTAATCTCATCATCAACCTCCATACCAAGCATGGTAAATCCCGAGACCCAAGCTACGCCTGAAAAAATTCCCAAAATAATCGTTATAAATATTGCTAAAACTAAGTTTAAAACTAGAGAGAGTAGTACTAATAAAATTCCTGCAATTGCTAAAGATGCCCCAAATAATCTTCGTCTTGTAAATTGAGAAAATACCTTTGGACCAAAAGAGATTCCAGTTGCTAATCCTAAAAATACCGATCCAAATAAAACACCATATGCTGCCTCACCTGCTTGTAAATCATCGACAAAGGTTCGTGCTAATCCAATAACCGCCCCGGCTGCAAAGAAAGCACCAAGCATTCCAAAAACAAGTCCTCGAATAACCTTTGAATCTTTTATAAAGACAAAGCCATCAATTAAGGATCTTGCAAATGAAAGTTGCTTAACATTTACTGCTGGCCCTGCTGGTATTTCCTTTAGGCGCCAAACTGTGTATGCACAAAAGGCAAAACTTAATGAGTTAATATAAAGTGCAAGATCGGCAGCACTAGCTGGTGTGTTATTGCCTAAGATTGAATTAACGGCGCCAGCAAAGATCGCTAAAATTGAAAAGAGAAGCGCGGCAATCGGCGCTGTTCCATATGAGGCAAGTAGAGATACCTGGTTTGCGCTCTCTAATTTACTTTTTGGCACTAAATTAGGAATAGATGCTTCCTTTGCTGGTGACCAAAATAAAGTAACTATTTCAACCAATACAGTTGCGGTATATAGCCAAAAATAATTTCCAACAATTGGAATGGATAAATATAAAGAAAATCTCAGTACATCACAGGTGATCATCAATTTTCGACGATCGAATCGATCGGCGATGACACCTGCAAATGGACCCAAAATTACAGCAGGTAACAACCGAACAATAAAAACACCTGCTATCGCAAAGTTAGCTTTTGCATAATCGCCACCGGCAAGTTGTTGAGCAAGTGCCGTAGAAGCTAGTAGTCCTAACCAATCTCCAAATGAAGAAAAAGCCATTGCTTGCCAGAGTTTTCTAAATGCAGGAATTGCTAATACGCCTCGAGATTGTGATTGCGCAGGTGCTGATGGGTATGGCAATGACATGTTATAAGTCTACTTCTGTTATCAAAACTCTACTCAGGCAAGTTTCCAACGCCAGTTGCCGCCTTTTTTGCCTTTTTCTTAGCGGCCGCACCTTTTACAGTTTTTTCAGTAAGTGTTGGAGCACTCTTCTTAGATCTCTTACTCTTTTTCTTTGAACCCTCTGGATTTTCTATTTCCCAAGCTCTTCTACCAGCTAACAACTCAAGTGCGCGCTCTAATGTAAGTAGTTCTACCGCATCTCCTCGACGAAGTGTTGCATTAGTTTCACCATCGGTAACATATACGCCAAATCTGCCATCTTTAACAATTACCTCTCTGCTTGTTTGGGGATCCTTTCCTAACTCTTTAAGTG